>Ga0116127_1000008_pt1 | contig 239053 bp, 231 predicted proteins | sample June2015DPH_16_1_FD_89731 | JGI IMG/M metagenome (GOLD analysis project Ga0116127, IMG submission 89731) | Peatland microbial communities from SPRUCE experiment site at the Marcell Experimental Forest, Minnesota, USA - June2015DPH_16_100 | ecosystem: Environmental > Terrestrial > Soil >... | reverse complement strand
GTGCAGGCGGGCGCCGGCTGGGATAAGAGCGCCCTGGTGGGCGACCGCTGGCCCGTCACCTATTCCCAATCCGCCGCCATCCTGGCCCTGAACCGTCATTTGGGGGCGACCCGCGCCACTCAATCACTCTTTGGCCTGGGTGATTGCATTTACGACAAGGACAGCAGCCGCTATCTGGCCTATAAGACGGGGAAGGAAAAGGCGGGGGAGATCAAGCATGCCGGGCCCGAGAAAGTCATGACCATGGCGGCCACCGACCGGGGCTGGGGCCGGCTGGAGTTCCCGCCGCTCCCCGAGACCCGCCAGACCGTAACGGAACTGGCGGCCCTTTTCCAGGAGAAGCCCCAGCCGCCCCAGGTGCTCCTGGACGTCAACGCCACCGAAACCAGGGTGCGCCAAACGACTTTGAGCCAGTATCGTTACCTGTTTTTAGGCACCCACGGGTTTTTGGCGGACAAGCTGTCCGGGGTGCAGGAACCCACCCTGGTGCTGACCCAGGTGGAGAATAAGCCTCCCGATGACGGTTTTTTGAACCTCAGCAAAGTGGTGCAGTTAAAGCTGGACGCCGATTTGGTCACCCTGGCCGCCTGCATGACCGGGCTGGGCCGGGTGATGCAGGGGGAAGGAGTGCTCAACTTCGCCCGGGCCTTCCAACAGGCCGGGGCCCGCAGCGTCATGGTGGCCCTGTGGAATATCCCGGTGGACGAATCCATGAAGTTTTACCTGACCTTTTATAAAACCTTGAAAGAGGGGAAATCAAAGAGCGAGGCTCTGAAGGTCGCCCGCCAGGAAGTGCGGGCCAAAGAACCCCATCCCTACTTCTGGTCGGGACTAATTTTACACGGGGAAGGATGAATAGAAGATTTCTGCTCTTTATGCGTGGCTTGAATCAAAATAATAGCTATCTGATATGATTATCGTAGTTGCACCTTACGGAGTTCCTGGAAACGGTCCTGGAACCGCACGAAGTTGGCGATATCAGGCGGGACCCCCCGGCGCCTTGCTCCCCACTGCTAACGGCAGCAAAGCTCACGCCTAAGACAGAGACGAACCAGAATTGGCGGTGGCAGCCCATTTTCAGCAGTAACGCGGGCGCCTTAGTCCCTCCCAGGGCCTTAGGCAGCCACCCCTTCGATCCTCGCCCCAGGTTTTGCCTTTCAGAGAAAACCGAAAACCGAAAACCGCCCTCAGGCAGCCACCCTTTTGATCCGCGCCCCCAGGGCCGCCAGTTTCTCCACCAGGTTGGCGTAGCCCCGGTCCAGGTGATAGACCCGGAGGACTTCGGTGGTCCCGGTGGCGGCCAGGCCGGCCACCACTAAGGAGGCGCTGGCCCTGAGGTCGGTGGCCATCACCTGGGCGCCCTGGAGCTGACGGCGGCCCCGGACGATGGCGTGGCTTCCCGAGACGCTGATGTCCGCCCCCAGGCGGCGCAGTTCGCTGACGTGCATAAAGCGGTTCTCGAAGATAGTTTCGGTGATCACCGAGGCGCCCCGAGCCAAGCTCATCAAGGCCATGAACTGCGCCTGCATGTCGGTGGGGAAGCCGGGATAGGGGAGGGTGCGGATATCCACCCCGGTGAGGGCGCCGCCGGGGTGCACGCTGATGCGGCCCGGTTCGGCGCTGAGGCGCACTCCCGCCTCGGTGAACTTGCCCAGCACCGCGGTGAGGTGGGGGATCGGGGCGTTGGTCAGGGTGACCTCTCCCCGGGTGATGGCGGCGGCGGCCAGGTAGGTGCCGGCTTCGATGCGGTCGCTCATGATAGCATAGCTGGCGGGCTTCAGCTCCGGCACCCCGTGGATAGTGAGGATTTCGCTGTCGATCCCTTCGATCTCAGCCCCCATGGCCACCAGGAAGCGGGCCAGGTCCCCCACTTCTGGCTCCATGGCGGCGTTTTTAATCACCGTGGTGCCTTTGGCCAGGGTAGCGGCCATCAGCAGGTTCTCGGTGCCGGTGACCGTGATGCCTTCCAGGCAGATCTCGGCCCCCCGCAGCCGCCGGGCATCGGCCTCCACGTAGCCCTGGGACAGGTTGATTTTTACCCCCATGGCCTCCAGGCCCTTGAGATGGAGGTTAATGGGCCGGGCCCCGATGGCGCAGCCGCCGGGCAGGGAAACCCGGGCCTGACGGGCCCGGGCCACCAGGGGGCCCAAGACCAGGACCGCGGCTCGCATGGTCTTCACCAACTCGTAGGGGGCCTCGTAGCCCGTGAGCTCTTGAGTGTCGGCGATGAGGATTTTTGGTATTTTTTGTAAGGGAGAACCGGCGAGGTTTTCTTTATCCGGAGTAGATTCCTGGTTCCCGCCCTCAGGCGCGGCCACTTCCCGAAACTGCACCCCCAGGCTGCCCAGGAGTTTTTTGCAGGTGCGGATGTCGGCCAGGGGCGGGACGTTGGAGAGCCGGTGCTGCCCCGGGGCCAGCAGGGTGGCGGCCAGGATGGGCAGGGCGGCGTTCTTGGCCCCGCTGATCTGCACTTCCCCCTGAAGGGGAAGGCCGCCTTCAATGACGATTTTATCCATTATTACAACCTTTTAGCGGGACAAGAAAAAAGCCTCTCCATCTCAGTAACATCATATATTTTCTCACTTATTTTTTCGGATTCTCATTATCATTCTCATCCGAAGAACTTTCTTTTAGATCGACCTCGATTTGCTGATCATCGCCCCCAATCAAATCGGCTGCTGCGGGAAGAAGCTGTTCAGTAGACATTTGATTTATTAGACTTCCAGACTCGAAAAGATCGGGAGTTAACTTATCAATATTAAAGACTTTCTTTAGTAAATCAGGAAGGGCACTCAATAATTGCTTCGCTATATCCAAATTTGCTACTTTTCTTGTTTTGATTAATTTCCTTGCATATTCAATTTGCATTTCACGCATATCATTGTTAAGTTTTAAAGTTCTATTAGCCTCTTTAAGCCGGTTTTTATCTATCCTCCAGAGTTGAACAATTCTTATTAACACAACGAGTAATGCAAAAAATTTCCAGTCAATTATCACGCTAACCTCCCCAGGAGAACTGAATTTTATTGAGGAAAGGATTGGTGATAAAAGATCTAATTTTATATTATTTTGCTCAGCAACATATTTCAGCAATTCGGATGATGCATCAAAAAGTTTCTCGATTTTTCCTATTAGGTTATAAAGTTCATTCCAACTCAGGCCTTCCTCGGAAGTCTTTTTGACAATGAGGAAACCTGTGAGATCCTTAATAGGTTTTTTTTGTTGTGAAATGCCATATACAGAGATGAACTCTACAGCTCTAACACCGAATCTAGTTATGTTGTTTTGTATTTTATGCCAAACTAGTATCGCAGGTATAGCATTGTATCGCGGTATACGAACCCAAATAGGATATCCATTCTTAATTGATAATTTTTCAGAAGTGATCAATCCAAAGCCAACTATTGATTTATCAATAACTTTGGATTGAATCCATATAATTCCATCAGTTGATATGTTAGCATCAATATTAACTTTTTCCCTTTCATATCGTCTCCTATCTGGTGCAACAGGCAGCTGGCCAAGCATTCTAGATACATCAAATTGGTTAATAGGAAAATATGATCTATAACCATATCTCATAAGGCTTCGATAATGATTAAAGGTTCTTTTAGAGATAGGATTATGTTCATTTTTTAATAAATAATCATTTATTTCCTCGAAGGATGCACTGCCGTGTGTGTTAATATAGTATTCATATCCAATACGTGCATCGCCGAAATTTGCAGCCATTATTAACCCCCTTTAACCGTTATGGATGGGTTCAATAATTCGGCTCTCAACGCCTCTATCCGATTTTCCGCCGATTTGATATATTTAATATTCGTTTCATAACCTATATAATGCCGTTTACTCAGCAACGCGGCTATGGCAGTCTGGCCGCTTCCCATGAATGGATCAAGGATCACCTCATCATTAAAAGTATAAAGCTGTATCAATCTATAAGGCAATTCGATCGGGAAAGGTGCTGGATGTCCAATTTTTTTGGCTGACTCTGCATAGAGGGTCCATAGGCTTTTGGTAAAATCCAAAAATTCTTCTTTAGAGATGGTTGAATGGCGATTTGTTGGTTTTTGGCGGCCAAAACTACCTTTAGAAAAAACTAAAATATATTCATGGACATCCCTTAATGTTGGATTGGCAGGTGAAAGCCAAGAGCCCCACGCGGTTGAGGGAGATGAGCTATTTCCTTTATTCCAGATAATCTCGCCCCGCATGAGAAAGCCGATATTCAGCATCTCTTGAATAATAAAAGAATGGAGGGGGATGTAGGGTTTGCGCCCCAGGTTGGCGATGTTGATGCAGGCCCGGCCGCCTGGGACCAGCACCCGGTAAACCTCCCGCCAGACCCGGCCCAGAAACTCCAGGTACTCATCCAGGGTGGCGTCCCGGTCATATTCCTTGCCCACGTTGTAAGGGGGCGAGGTCACCATCAGGTGGACGCTGTTATCCGGCAGTTCCGGCATGTCCTCCGAGGACTTGCAGAAAATGTGATTCAGGTACTCAGCCGAAATTTCCCCCCCTTCCTTCTCCTCATAAGGAATCTCGCATTCTGAAGGCATTTGGGCATATAACCGGCTGGCGTAAAAGGACGAGGAATCGTGGGAGATGCGCCCCGGGGCACCGAAGGCGCTGGTGCGGGTCTTTTTCCGGACAGGAGGATTTTTCATGAGGACCAAGATTTGCTGGCTTCTTTATGCCTTGGGGTCCGGGCGTGAGAATTACCTCACGCAAAGGCACCAAGAGCGCCACGTGCCGGCCATCCCCTTGATTTTACCTTGGTTTACGGCCTCCGCTATGGTAGCATGATTATACTTGCGCTTTGAGGGGAAGAAAAGGAAAATCATGAATCCCTGGGTGCTGGCAGGAGTGGCTGCCACTTCCTTTATCGTGGCCCTGTCCGGGGCCATGATGCCGGGGCCGCTGCTCACGGTAACGGTGGGCGAGTCGGCCCGCCGCGGCTTCTGGGCCGGACCCCTGATCATCGTGGGCCACGCCCTGCTGGAGGTGGCCCTGGTCTTGCTATTATTGCTGGGTCTGGGAACCTGGCTGAATCAGCCCCCGATCCTGGGGGTGGTGGGCGTGCTGGGGGCAGTCCTGTTGGGCTGGATGGGTCTCCTGACCCTGAAGGCCTCCCGCCGGGGGCGCCTGGAGTTGGTGGCCGGCAAGGGCTCTGGCCTAAACCCGGTGCTGGCCGGGGTGCTGATGAGCGCCGCCAACCCTTACTGGCTCATCTGGTGGCTCACCATCGGCCTGGGCTACGTGATATTCTCCAGAAAATACGGATTTGCCGGGGTGTCCCTCTTCTACCTGGGGCACATCCTGGCGGACTTCACCTGGTACACCCTGGTGTCCGGGGCGGTGGCCCAGGGGCGGCGCTTCCTCTCCGACGGCCTCTACCGCGGCTTCCTGGCGTGCTGCGGCGTCTTTCTGGTGGGCTTCGGGGGCTATTTCGGGATCCAGGGAGTGAAGTTTTTTCTGAACCTCTAGGGGCGGACCTGCTATTATTGACTTGATAATGGAGGCTCCATGATTCAAAAAGGCCTGACGGTGGGATTGCTGGAGGTCAACTGCTATATCCTGGGGGATGAGGAGACCAAAGAGGCGGTGGTCATCGACCCGGGGGGCGACGAGGAGGAAATCCTGGAGGCCTTGAAGTACGCAGAACTCAATCTTAAATATATTATCGACACCCATGGTCATTTCGACCACGTGGACGCCAACCAGCCCTTGAAGGAGGCCACCGGGGCCAAGATCGCCATCCACGAGGCGGACGCCCAGATGCTGAGCCAACCTTCAGCGGATGCCATGTTCTTCACCGGCAACCGCGTGCGCCTGTCCCAGGCGGACCTGCTGCTGAAAGAGGACGACCTCCTCAGTTTCGGAACCTACCGGCTAAAGGTCCTGCACACCCCGGGGCATACCCCGGGGGGCATCAGCCTGGTTCTGGAAGGGCATACTTACGTGTACGTGGGGGACTTGCTGTTTGCCGGCTCCATCGGGCGCACCGACTTCCCCGGCGGTTCCTTCGATGACCTGATCCAGGCGGTGCGCACCAAGATCTTTCCCCTGGGAGACCAATACTCGGTGTACCCGGGCCACGGCCCCGTCACTACCGTGGGCCAGGAACGGAAGTATAACCCGTTCTTTTGAGGAGGATTTTGGGGAGGGCCAGGGATACTTACGAAGAATCCCTGCCCTCCCCCCAAGCCCCCCTCCCAACCCGTATATGGGGTCGGGGAAGTCGGGGCTTTCAGCCCCGACTTCCCCGACCGAAAAAGACTTAAGGGATTGGGGGAGGGGGATTGGGAGAGGGGGTAAGGGCCGTTGGGCCCTGGGCCTCCCCTGAAGGAACCCTATCACATGATATACACTGGCAAGCGCATCTTACTGGGGGTTTCCGGCGGCATTGCCGCTTACAAGGCGGCGGAGCTGGCCCGGCGCTTGATCTGCGCCGGGGCCCGGGTCAAGGTGGCGATGACCGCGGCGGCCCGGGAATTCGTGGCGCCCTTGACCTTCCAGGCGCTGACCGGCGAGCCGGTGGCGGCGGCCATGTTCGGGCCTGGGGCGGTGGAGCCTTTGGAACACGTCTCCCTGGGGCAGGAGGTGGACGCCATCATCCTGGCCCCGGCCACTGCCAATCTCATCGGTAAGCTGGCCGCGGGGATCGGCGACGATCTGCTGACCACCGTCATGCTGGCGGCCACCAGGCCGGTGCTGCTGTGCCCGGCCATGAACGTCGCCATGTGGGGCTCGCCGGTGGTCCAGGAGAATCTGGGCCGCCTCCGGGCCCGGGGTCTGCAGGTGATGGAGCCCGCCAGCGGCGAGTTGGCCTGCGGCGCCATGGGCTTGGGCCGGCTGCCGGAGCCGGAGGAGATTGTGGAGGCCGGCGCCCGCTTGTTAAGCCGCCAGGATTTCACCGGTCGGCGGCTGCTGGTGACTGCCGGGCCGACTCACGAAGACCTGGACCCGGTACGCTTCCTCAGCAACCGCTCCAGCGGCAAGATGGGTTATGCCCTGGCGAAAGTGGCCTGGCGCCGGGGGGCCCAGGTGTGCCTCATCAGCGGTCCCAGCGCCCTGCCGGCGCCCTACGGAGTGGAACGGCTCTGGGTCAGGTCCGCCTGGGAGATGCTGGACGCGGTGCAGGAAAGGTTTGTCGCGGCGGAGGCGTTGCTGATGGCCGCGGCAGTGGGCGACTACCGGCCGCGGGCCCTCGAGGGGCGCAAGCTCAAACGGGGGAAGTGCGCCACGCAGATGGAGTTGGTGCAAAATCCGGACATCCTGCGGGAGATGAGCCGGATCAAAACCCGGCAGGTGATGGTGGGGTTCGCGGCGGAGAGCCACGATCTGGAGGCCGAAGCCCTGAAAAAGCTCAAGGAGAAAAACCTGGACCTCATCGCGGCCAACGACGTTACCCGGACCGACTCAGGCTTCGCGGTGGACACCAACCAGGTTACCATCTTGCGCCGTGAAGGTGAGCCGCTGCGGCTGCCCTTGCTTAGCAAGGAAGAGGTGGCGGAACGCCTGCTGGACCAGGTGGCGAAGCTGCTTTCGACCAGTGGCGGAGAGGAGGTAAGGGGGGGGGATGCCTGAGGACCCGGCGGAGGAATTGCTGGCCCTGGCGGAGCACCTGACGGAGTGGCTCCGCTATCAGCGGCGTCTGGGCTGGCGAGGTCTGCCCCAGGAGCCCGCCGCGGCGCCGCCTGCCGCGAGCGAGGCGGCGGCCGAGGGGAGTATAACCCTTGAGGAAATCCGGCAAGAAATGGGGCGCTGCCGGCGCTGCAAGCTCTACGCCGGAGCCAAGAACCTGGTCTTCGGGGAGGGTTCGCCCAGCGCCCGCATGATGTTCATCGGCGAGGCCCCCGGGGCGGAGGAAGACCTGGAGGGACGGCCTTTTGTAGGCCCGGCCGGGCAAGTCCTCAACAACCTGCTGCACAAACTGGGATTGGACCGGGAGGAGGTGTACATCGCCAACGTGGTCAAGAGCCGCCCCCCGGGGAACCGGGACCCGCAACCCGACGAAATCGAGGCCTGCCTCCCCTATCTGCTCAAGCAGATTAAGGCCATCCGGCCTCGGGTGATCGTCACCTTGGGAAAGGTGGCCACCCAGGCCCTGCTGGGCTCCAAAGAACCCCTAACCCGCCTGCGGGGTCGCTGGCAACGCTACGACCACATCCGGGTGATGCCCACCTTCCACCCCTCCTATCTCCTCAGGTTTCCCCGGGAACGCCAAAAGACCTGGGAGGACATGCAACGGGTGATGGAGTATCTGGCGGAACATGAACAAGATTAGCTATTAGCTGTCAGCTATCAGCTATCAGCTAAAGGCAAAAGACCAAAGCGAAGGCTAGTGAAGGAATTCATTAATGATTATGATTACGAGAATCTCAGCAAAGAAACTGTAGAAGTTAAACAAATGTTAACCTCGTTCATCAGCAAGCTGCAAGCTGACGCTGAAAGCTATTAAGATGAAACGCTGCTCAGGGATTTTTGCACTCATTATACTCACCCTGCTGTTCACGGCCGCGGTTTGCCGGGCCGCCACCCGGCCCGTTTACTATCTGGCCGCGGTGGGTTCCGTGAACCCCGGCCTGGCGGAATTCATCCTGGCAGGCATCGAAGAGGCGGAGAAGCAGCAGGCCGCAGCCCTGGTGGTGCAGTTGGACACCCCGGGGGGGCTGGATAGCTCCATGCGGCAAATCGTCCAGGCCATCTCCAACGCCAGGGTGCCGGTGATCGTCTTTGTCTCTCCCAGCGGGGCCCGGGCCGCCTCCGCCGGGGCCTTCATCACCCAGGCGGCGCACGTGGCCGCCATGGCCCCGGGCACCAATATCGGCGCGGCCCACCCCGTGTCCATCGCTATGGGCGGCAAGATGGACCAGACCATGGAAAGGAAGGTGCTCAATGATTTTGTGGCCTACGGGCGGGCCCTGGCCGAGGAACACGGCCGCAACCCGGACTGGATGGAGAAGGCCATCCGCCAGAGCGTCTCCATCTCGGCCTCCGAAGCCCAGAAACTCAAGGTCGTGGACCTGCAGGCCGACAACCTGGACGATCTGCTGGCCAAAGTCAACGGCCGGCGGGTGCTGGTGCGGGGCAAACCGCAGGTTCTGCAAACCGCAGGGGCGCCGCTTAAGGAAATCCCCGAGACCCTGCACTACCGCATCCTGGAGCACATCGCCGACCCCAACATTGCCTTCATCCTGATGATGATCGGCCTGGCCGGCATCTACTTTGAGCTGGCCCACCCGGGGGTGGTGCTGCCGGGGGTGATCGGCGCCATCTGCCTGCTGCTGGCCTTGTTCGCCTTTCAGGCCCTGCCCGTCAATTACATCGGCGTCCTCCTGATCCTGCTGGCCTTCGTCTTCTTCATTCTGGAGTTCAAGGTCAGCAGTTACGGGATGCTCTCCCTGGCTGGGGTGGCGGCGCTATTATTGGGGGCCATCATGCTGTTCCGGGAGAAGGGCGGCGGCGGTATGGGAGTCTCCTGGGGGTTGCTGCTCCCCACGGTCTTCACCGTGTCCCTCTTTTTCATCGCAGTGGCGGGCATCGTTTTCCGCAGCCACAGGCGGCGCGTCGTTAGCGGGGCCGAGGGCCTGGTGGGGGAACGGGGGGTGGCCGTGACCCCGCTTGCTCCCGAAGGACGAGTCTTCATCCACGGCGAAAACTGGCAGGCGCTGAGCGACGAGCCCATCGCCCCCCAGGAACCCGTTGAGGTGCTGGCGGTCCGGGACTTGAAACTCCGGGTGCGCCGGGTAACGCAAAAATCTTAAGGAGGCGGCTATGGGAAGTTTTGGCTTAGTGCTCATCGCGCTTGTGTTCCTGTTTCTCATGAGTGCCATCAAGATCCTGAACGAATACGAACGAGGGGTGATCTTTCGCCTGGGCCGGTCCCTCGAGCGGGCCAAGGGGCCGGGCCTCATCATCATCATTCCCATGGTGGACCGGCTGGTCAAGGTCAACCTGCAATTGGCGACCTATGAGGTCCCGTCCCAGGACGTCATCACCCGGGACAACGTCTCGGTGAAGGTGAACGCGGTGGTCTATTTCCGAGTCATCGACGCCATGAGGGCCATCATCGAGGTGCGGGATTATTGGTCGGCCACCCAGTTGCTGGCCCAGACCACTTTGAGGAGCGTCTGCGGCCAGATGGAGCTGGACGACTTGCTGGCCGAACGGGAGAAGGTCAACACCCAGTTGGCCGAGATCCTGGATAAGCAAACCGAGCCCTGGGGCATCAAGGTGACCCTGGTGGAGGTGCGCTCCATCGACCTGCCGGTGGAAATGCAGCGGGCCATCGCCAAGCAGGCGGAGGCGGAGCGGGAGCGGCGGGCCAAGGTGATCAACGCCGAGGGCGAGTTCCAGGCGTCCGGCAAGATGGCCGATGCCGCCCGGATCCTGGCCACCGAGCCTATGTCCCTGCAGCTGCGCTATCTCCAGACCCTGCGAGAGATCGCCGCCGAGAAAAACTCCACCACCCTGTTCCCCATCCCCATCGACCTGGTGAAGCCCTTCATCAAGCTGGCGGAAAAGATGGAGAAAGAGGAAAAATAGCAGTAGTGTCCGGCAAGGTTTTTGCTATAAGGCAGGCAATAGAGAATTGTTTGAACTTAGGCATGCCCACTAGCTAACCAATTCATGGAGTTTACAAGCTATTTCCCTCTCCCCCCTTGGGGGGAGAGGGCAGGGTGAGGGGGGGGTATGGAACGGCCGATGAAGCTACCCCTCACCCGGTATCGTCCCCTCCCAGGGGAGAGGGGATTTAGTTGCAGCGGTATAATATGTTGGTATCTTTGAAATTACAATGGTCTAGAGTTTAACTGCGAGATAGTGTAATCTTCTCCATGCAATTTTGTTGCCGGACACTACTGGAAAAATAGACGGTTTCGGTTTTCGTTAAGAACAAAGTGCCAAGGGCGTTAGGCAACTAGTGCTCACCCTGGGCGCCGCGGCGGCATTAGCGGGGTTCCTTCCTTATCTCCTCTCCCCCAAGAAGGGAGTGGGTCAGGTGAGGGGAGCGCCGGTTAAGGCGGCGGGCACAGCCCGCCCCACCGGTCTTCTCATAATTTATGGGTGGGCCAAAGGCCCATGAACGGCGGTTCTGAAAAGTTCCGGAGGTTCCCGCGCCGCCGGGGGCGGCGGCGCCACATGTTCATGATTTACGGGTGAGCCCAGGGCCCATGAGCGACTGTTCAGGAGTTTTCACGGTGTCATCCCGGTTCGCTTTCAGCAGTAACCTTTAGGGGTTGAGGAATTCGGGGATTATAGTTAAATTTTGGGGGGAATATCGCCGCACCGCGTGGTGCGCCCCTTTAGCGGCAGGCTCATAAGAATACCCATGGGGGCGGGATTATCCCGTCCCCCCACCAGAAATATAACGTTGATCTTTATAACCTTGAACTTTGAACCTTGAACCTTGAACTATAACCGGGAGAGGAAACATGACCCCAAAGGAACGCAAGGGGAAGAAAGAAAAGCCCCTGGATAAGATGACGGCCACGGAGTTGCGCAAATACGCCCTGGAACTGGGGGAGATCAGCGGCGTCCACGGCATGAACAAAGAAGAGCTGCTCAGCGCCATCAAAAAGGTAAAGGGCATCAAGGAAGAAGGGAAAGCCGTGGAAAAGGTGAGCGTGCGGGATTTGAAGGAGAAGGCCCGGGAGCTCCGGGTTAAGAAGCTGGAGGCCATTGCCGCGGGCGCCTCCCGCAAACAGATCGACATCCTGCGCAAGAAGGCCAACCGCCTGAAGAAGCGGACCCACCAGGCGGCTTGAGATGCTTATTTGGCCATCTAGCATTTTGGCGATGGTTATCTGAACCGGAAACTGGTCAAGTATGGGGAATTAATGGATCAGCAAGCTGCGAAGGACTTCCTCGATCTTGCCCGAAATCATTTGGGACGGGTACAGGATGCCTGGGATGAACCCACAGATTGGACAGATTTATCAATTTATGGATTCTTATGCCTTGAAGCAGCTATAATGGCCGCGGCAAAATCCCTTGGGTGGAAAGTAAAACCAATGCATAGAGAAAAGGCTGAGGCCGCAGAGAGATTATCAAGAGAGCTAGGTTTACCAGATATTTATGACCTGCTTTGGGATCTTAATGCCGCGAGGAAAGCAGCTGCCTACGGGGATGTCTCATCTCCAACATTTAATGCCGAAGATTTAGCAAGAAAAATTGAAACCTACGTCGAAGCTGTCGAAGTAGTTGTTGGCAAATCTAAGCCAAATAAATAACTCATCAAAGATGAACGCATCGGTTCAAAAAATAGTAGGTTCGGGAGATCTCCCGAATCTTGAATGTGTGCGAAAATGGCCGAGCGAACAAGCACGCATATGGTCTGAAGGATTTGTTGAATCCGCGACAAAACAACCCAAGATTGAGGCTATCATCTTAGTTGGATCGGCGAGTCGAACGGTTTCTCAAACAGCGGATATTGATTTTATAGTTATTTATTCGGATGAAAGACCAACGTTTAACAGACCTCCCATGGATGTTGATATTCTCGCATATGATCGGAAATCGATCTCGAAATTATTGTCAGGAGGCCATGATCTTCTGGGGTGGGCGATCAAATTAGGATGTGTAGTCTATGAACGAAATCATTACTGGACTAAACTTAGGTCGCGTTGGGTAAATCGCCTGAAGTTTCCTTCAATAGATGAAGCCAGGGCTCGCGCTACCAAAGCAAAGCAGCTCTACCTTGACCTTTCCGCGGTGGGTGATATCGATGCCGCCAATGAAATGTTCATTACCATGCTGACCCATCTGGCGCGTGCACGTCTCCTGGAAGCAGGTATATTTCCTGCATCTCGTCCCGAACTGGTAAAGCAGTTACAAGGAATCTCAGAACAAGCATTGGCCGGCAAGCTTGAGGACGCACTGCAGCGACGCTGGAAGGAACAAGAAGCCTTTTAGCCTTTATGCTGTTATTATTTAAGCTGGCGTACCAAGCTCTAGACAAGAGCTATCGATCCTTTCCACCCCAAAAAAAGCAGGGCCCGGGGCCCTGCTTTTTTTTGGAGAGATTGGGCCGGTTACAGGCCCGGAAAAATCTTCACCGCGTTCACCGCCAGGTTGTAGAGGGAGCCGGGGAAGATGCCGATCAGCAACACGGCGCCGGCGGTGGCGGCCAGCACCGCGGTGGGGCCAGGTGAGAAAGTCACCGGACCCAGGTCGGCTTCGGCGGGTTTCATGTACATGAGTACCGTGATCCTCAGGTAGTAATAGACCGATACCAGGGAGTTCATCACACCGATGATGGCCAGCCAGATGTAACCCGCCTGCACCGCGGCGGAGAAGATGTAGAATTTGCCCACAAACCCGGCGGTGGGAGGTATGCCCGCCAGGGCGAACATGAACAGAGCCATGGACGCGGCCAGGGCCGGGTGCTGGAAGCCCAGACCGGAGTAGTCGTAGATATTGAGATAGCTGTCCTTTTTACGTCCCACCAGGATCACTACCCCGAAGGCCCCCAGGTTCATCAAGGTATAGGCCAGCAGGTAATAAAGGAGGCTCACCGCGCCCAATTGGTTGGCGGCCACCAGGGCCACCAGCAGGTAGCCGGCGTGGGCGATGGAGGAATAAGCCAGCATGCGCTTGATGTTAGTCTGGACGATGGCAGTGACGTTGCCCACCGTCATGGTGGCCACCGCCAGGACCCAGAGGAGCATAGTCCAGTCCAGCTTCATCGCCAGGAAGGCCAGGAAGAAGACCCGGGCGAAGGCGGCGAAGGTCGCGGCCTTCACCCCCACCGCCATGAAGGCGGTGACCGAGGTGGGGGCCCCTTCATAGACGTCCGGGATCCACATGTGGAAGGGCACCGAGGCCACCTTGAAGCCGAAGCCCACCAGCAACAGGGCCATGGCCAGCAGGGCCAGGGGCCGCATGAAGGTGTGGCCCATCAGGGCCATGGGCAGTTGGTCCAGATACAGGGTGCCCCCGGCGGCGCCATAGAGGAAGGCCATGCCGAAGAGCAGAAAGGCGCTGGAGAAAGAGCCCAGGATCAGGTATTTCAGGGAGGCTTCGTTGGAGCGGGGATCCTCTCGGAACAGGCCCGCCAGGACGTACACCGCGATGGACATCACCTCCAGGCCCAAAAAGAGCATGATGAGATGAGCGCTGGCGGCCATGAGCATCATACCCACGGTGGCAAAGAGCAGCAGGGCGTAGTATTCGCCCAGGTTTTTGCCGTAGTCCTCCAGGTATTGCCGGCTGATCATCACCGTCAGGGCGGTCCCCAGGATGAAGATCAGATAGAAGAAGAAGGTAAAGTTGTCCACGTAGATCATGCGGGCGAAGTCGGTGCCCCTGATGCCCCACATGAGAACGGTCATCACTGCCGCGGCGGCCAGGCCCAGGAGGCTGAGCTGGGGAAAATGGGCCTTGCGCCCCCTGGGGGAGAGGGCGTCCAGCAGCAGGATGACGATGGCGGTGAGGGTCAAAATGAGCTCCGGCCCGATGCTGTACAGGTGGAAACCGGGGATGGTGATGGTCATAGCGCCTCCCCTTTACAGAGCTGGGATTGGGTGACCTGGACGGCCTGAGCTTTTTCCATCATGGCCACAAAATTGTTGGTAGTGGCCTTGGTCTTATTCAGGAAGGTGTTGGGATAGACCCCGATCCAGACGATGAACAGCAGCAGCGGCAGAAAGATGGCGATCTCCCTCCAGGAGAGATCGGCGAGTTCCCGGTTCTTCACGTTGGTCACTTCCCCCCAGACCACCCGCTGGAACATCCAGAGCATGTAACAGGCGGAAAAGATGACGCCGGTGGCGGCGATGGTGCCATAGAGGATGTTGCTCCTAAAGGCGCCCAAAAGGATGAGAAATTCGCCGACGAAGCCGTTGGTGCCGGGCACGGCAATGGAGGACAGGGTGACGATCATGAAGATGGTGGCGAAAATGGGCATGGGGGTGGCCAGACCCCCGAACTCGGCAATCATCCGGGTGTGGCGCCGCTCGTAGATCATGCCCACGATCAAGAATAGGGCGCCGGTGGAGATGCCGTGGTTAATCATCTGGATGATGCCGCCCTGCAACCCCGAGACGGTAAAGGTGAACAGCCCCAGCATGACAAAGCCCAGGTGGCTCACGGAGGAGAAGGCGATGAGGCGCTTCAGGTCCTTTTGCATCATGGACACCAGGGCGCCGTAAACGATGCCGATGAGGGCCAGGATGGAAAACAGGGGCACAAAGTAATGGGCCGCCTGGGGGAACAACGGCATATTGAAGCGCAGGAAACCGTAAGTCCCCATCTTCAGGAGCACCGCGGCCAGGATGACGGAACCCACCGTGGGCGCTTCGGTGTGGGCGTCGGGCAACCAGGTGTGGAAGGGGAACATGGGCACCTTGATGGCGAAGGCCAGGCCAAAGGCCAGAAACATCCAATACTGCAGGTGAAAGGGGATGGCCAGGCCGTACATCTTCAGCAGATCAAAGGTGTAGACGCCGGTGGTCTTGCCGCAGTGGAAGTAAAGAACCAAAATGGCCACCAGCATCAGCACCGAGCCGAACATGGTGAACAGGAAGAACTTGATGGCCGCATAGACCCGCCGGGCCGGGTTGCCCCAGACGCCGATCAGCAGGTACATGGGGATCAGCATCACTTCCCAGAAGACATAGAAGAGGAAAAGGTCCAGGGAGGCGAACACCCCGATCATGCCGCTTATCAGGGCCAGCAGGCAGATCATGAACTCCTTGACATGGGTCTGGATGTCGGTCCAGGTGGCCAGCACGCAGAGCGGGGTTAGAAAGGTGGTGAGCAGGATGAGCAGCAGAGAGAAACCATCCACCCCGAGGTAATAGCTGACGCCGTAACTGGGAATCCAATTATGGCGCTCCACGAACTGCATGGCGGCGGTGCCGTTGTCGAAGCGAAACCACAGGGGCAGGGAGAAGACCAACTCCAACAGGGATATCCCCAAGGTGGCGCCTTTGAGGACCTGGTGGTTCTTCCGGTCCAGCAACAGCAGCAACCCCACCCCCAGGAGGGGGAGGAAGATCAGGATGGAGAGGATTGGTAGATGCATTGAGCCACCCTCAGGTTAACGTCCGATGAGATAGCCCGCGATAACCACCACCCCCAGGAGGATGGCCAGGGCATAGGTTTGTACGAAGCCGGTTTCCAGCTTGCGGATATGGGCGCTGATCCAGACGACGGTGCTGGCGCTGCCGTTCACCGCGCCGTCCACCACCTTTTCATCCACCTCATGCCACAGGAAGTCGGAGCCGTTCTTGACCGGCTCCACCACCGCGGCGTCATAAAACTCATCCACAAAATATTTGTTATAGATGTATTCGTAGAGCACCGGAAATTTCGCCACCACCCGGGCCGGCAGGTCCGGCTTTTTGATGTAGCACTTGTAGGCAATGAAGATGCCCACGACGGCGACGCTCATGCTGAAGGCCATCATGAAGATTTCGAAGGACATGGCCTGGTGCGCCTCCGGGTGCAGGGTGGCGATGGACGGGGCCAGGAACTCTTTGAACTTATTGGCCCCTTCGATGATGGGGAAGCCCACAAAACCGCCTACCGCCGACAGGACCGCCAGGATTATCAGGGGCGCCGTCATGGTCCAGGGCGCTTCATGGGGGTGGACCTCATGGTGGTCAAACCTTTCCTTGCCACAGAAGGTCATGAACACCGCCCGGAACATATAGAAGGCGGTGATGCAGGCGGCCACGATAGCGATGCCCCAATAGAGGACGTGGCCGTCCACCAGGGAGTAAAAAAGGATTTCATCCTTGCTGAAGAAGCCGGCGAAGGGGAAGATGCCGGAAATGGCCAGGGTGGCCACGATGAAGGTCCAATAGGTGATGGGCATGTATTTCCTGAGGCCGCCCATGTGGCGCATATCCTGTTGGCCGTGCATGCCGTGGATTACCGAGCCGGATCCCAGGAAGAGGAGGGCCTTGAAAAAGGCGTGGGTCATGAGATGGAAGATACCGGAGACAAAGGCCCCCACGCCGCAGGCCATGACCATATATCCCAATTGGCTCACGGTGGAGTAAGCCAGGACGCGTTTGATGTCGAATTGCGCCATGCCCATGGTGGCGGCGAAAAAGGCGGTCAGCAGGCCCACCACCGCCACCACCGTCATGGAGACCGGGGCCAGCACGTACAGGGCGCTGCAACGGGCCAACATATAGACCCCCGCGGTGACCATGGTGGCCGCGTGGATCAGGGCGGACACCGGAGTGGGGCCTTCCATGGCGTCGGGCAGCCAGACGTAGAGAGGAATCTGGGCCGACTTGCCGATGGCCCCCAAAAACAGGCAGAGGGTAGCGGCGGTGATCACCGCGGAGCCCACCGGATAATGGGAGGCGGCCGCGAAGACCTCCCGGAAATGGAGGGTGCCGAAGGTCCAGAAGATGATGAAGATGCCCAGCAGGAAGCCGAAATCGCCGATCCGGTTGACTACGAAGGCCTTTTTGCCCGCGTCGCTGGCCGAGCGGCGCTCATACCAAAAGCCGATCAAGAGGTAGGAGCAGAGCCCTACTCCTTCCCAACCCACGAACATCAACAGGAAATTATTGGCGCTCACCAGGATGAGCATATTAAAGACGAAGAGGTTGAGATAGGCGAAGTAGCGGTAAAACCCCGGGTCATCGTACATGTAACCCACGGAGTAGATGTGGATCAGGGTGCTCACCCCGGAGACCACCAGGAGCATCACCAGGGACAGGGGGTCGATGAGGAAGGCCGCCTGGGCCTGGAAACTGCCGGCGGAGATCCAGGTGAACACCGTCTTTTCCACCACCCGGTCCCCGTGCGGCAGCTGCAAGAATTCTAGGAAGATGCCCACGGTGAGCAGGAAGCTCAGGCCCACGGCCAGCGAGCCGATAGTTCCCACCACATTCTTGGGCAAACTCTTCCCCAGCAGGCCGTTGATCAAAAAGCCGATGAAAGGGAATAGGGGTATCAGCCAGACATAATCCATCATGAGGATCGCCTCACCACCTAAGGATATTCAGGTCGTCGACATAAATGGAGCCCCGGTTGCGGAAGATGGCGACAATCAGGGCCAGGCCCACCGCCACTTCCGCGGCGGCCACGGTCAAGACGAAAAACACGAACGTCTGTCCGTCCACCGCCTTGAAATAGTCGGCAAACCCGATAAAGGCCAGGTTGACGGCATTGAGCATCATCTCGATGCTCATTAAGATGACGATGGCGTTGCGCCGAATGATCACCCCGATTACTCCCAGGGCGAACAGGGCCACGCTCAGGGCCAGGTAATGAGACAAGGGCACTACCATGGGCATTCTCCCCTAATTCTCACTTCAACTTACTTTTAGCCAGGACCACCGCGCCGACGATGGCCACCAGGAGCAGGACCGAGGTGACCTCAAAGGGCAGCAGATAATCGGTAAACAAGCTGCGGGCAATGGATTCGGTGTTGCCCAGGCCCGGTATGACTTCCCTGCCCGCCGGCAGGCTGGCCCGGCGGTAGGTGTAAATCATGATCAGGGCGGTGAAGCCGGCCAGGACCGCGCCCAGAAGCTTCTGCCCGATATGGGGAATTACCGGGGCCGCCTCGGGCTGCCGCAGATTCAGGAGCATGATGACGAACAGGAACAGCACCATGATGGCCCCGGCGTAAACGATCACCTGGATGGCGGCGATGAACTCGGCATGGGCCAGCAAGTAGATGCCGGCTACCGCAAAGAAGTTGACGATGAGCCAGAGGGCGCTTCTCAAGGGGTGGCGCTGAAAGACCACCAGGCCGCCGGAGATCAGGGCCACAGCGGCCAGGATGAAAAACAGAATCTGCATCCCCCAGGCCTCCTTTATAGCCAATCCTTCAGCCGCAAGTTGGATTCTGGCTGAGTTGCCGTCTCAATGTTGAGAATCAGGGCGTTCTTATCGTATTGGGCCAGCTCATAGGCGTTGTTCAGCTTGATGGCCGCCTTGGGACAGGCCTCCTGGCATAGGCCGCAAAAGATGCAGCGCTGCAGGTCAATGGTGAACTGCACCGGGTACTTCTCGTGCTCCCGGCCTTCGGCGGCGACAATGCCCCGGATGGCATTGGAGGGGCAGACCACCATGCACAGGGTACAGGCTACGCAGCGGCGCCGGCCGTCGGGATCGACGGTCAGTTGCGGCTGCCCCCGCCAGCGGGGGTACATCGGCCGCTTCTCTTCGGGATACTGTTGGGTGATGGGCCTGGTAAACACCATCCGCAGGGTGGTGGCCAATCCCTTGAGCAATGGCATAATCATGGGCTAACCCTTGAGAAATAAGATTAACGCCCCGGTGAACAGGATGTTCGCCAAACACAGGGGCAAGAGCACCTTCCAGCCTAAGCGCATGAGCTGGTCGAAACGGAAGCGGGGGAAGGTGCCCCGCACCCAAATAAAGAAGAAGACCAGGGCAAAGGTCTTCAATACGAACCAGACCATTGGGGGCAGCACTGGGCCTTGCCAGCCGCCGAGGAACAGGGTGGTGGCCAGGGCTGAGGCCACGATGATGTGGGTGTATTCCCCCATCATGAACAAGGCCCATTTCATGGAGCTGTATTCCGTCTGGTAGCCGGCCACCAGTTCATTTTCACACTCAATCAGGTCGAAGGGGGTGCGGCCGCATTCGGCAAAGGCGGCAGTCATGAAGAGGAGGAATCCCAGGGGCTGGTAGACGATGAACCACATGGATTTCTGGGCTGCCACGATCTGCACGGTGCTAAGGCTGCCGGCCAGCATCAGCACCCCGATGACCGAGAGGCCCAGGGCCAGCTCGTAGCTGATCATCTGGGCGCTGAGGCGCAGGCCGCCCAGTAAGGAGTATTTATTGTTGGAGGCCCAGCCGCCCAACACCGCGCCGTACACCGCCAGGGAGGAGACGGCAAAGATATAGAGCAGCCCCACGTTGACGTCGGCGATCACCCCCTGGTTCAGGGCCGCCGCGGTGAGGTCCACCTTGTGCCCGAACAGCGAGATCTCCGGGGGCAAAATGGTATTGGCGAAGGGGATGGCGGCAAAGGGCAGGAAGGCGGTGCCTGAGGTGAGGATGGGGGCCATGATGAACAGAACCCGGTTGGCCCCGGGAGGGGTGAAATCCTCCTTGAACAACAGCTTGAGCAGGTCCGCCACCGGCTGCAGCAATCCCCAGGGGCCCACCCGGTTGGGGCCGTAGCGCAGTTGGATGAAGCCCAGGACCTTGCGCTCCAGCAAGACCGTATAGGCCACCGCGGTGAGCAGGACCACCATCACCACGCCGATTTTGACGATTGTGAGTAATATCAACAGGGGCAGATTCATCTTCTCAACCCTTTTGGATGGTCACACGCACCAGGTTGGAGTTAAGGGTCAAATCATGGGCCGCGGGGACGGCAAAATGTTCCGGCAGCAAAACCAGGCCAGCGGGCAGGTCCCGGGCCAGGGTGACATGCACACTCACCTCACCCTGGGAGGAGATGACCCTGGCGGCCTCGCCCTCCGCCAGACCCAGGCCAGCGGCGTCTTCCGGGTTGATCTTCAGACGGGCCCCGGGAGTAACCGCCAGGGTGCCGCAGGGGTGATGTGTGGTATAGGAGCCGGAGTGCTGCAGGGATTTTCCCACCACCAGGGTGAAGGGCCGGCGCCCCGGCAGGCTGAGGTCGGTCTCGAAGGGCACGAACTTGCCCTTCAGGTCCGTCTTAAAATCCGGGCTGGGGGTGCTGAGCCTGGGGGTCAAGGCGGCCCATAGGGGCATCTTCTGGGCCAGTTCCCGGAAGATCTCCTTGGGGCTGCCGTATTTCATGGCAAAGCCCATCTTAACCCCAAGCTGGCTGATGATTTGCCAGTCGGGCCGCACCCCGTTGGCGGGCAGGGCCTGGGACAGCAGCCCCAGTTGCCCGGTGCTGCTGATGAAAGTGCCTTCCTGTTCGGCGTGGATGGCCACGGGCAACACCACCTGGGCCAGTTGGGCGGTATCGGTGAGGAAGGCATCCTGCACCACGATAAAGGGAATCTTTTTTAAGAGTTTGGCGACTCGACTCCGATGCGGCAGGGTCCGCAGCAGATCGCCTCCCAGAAGATAGAGGGCCTGGGGCGCCACTCCCCCCTCTCCCTTCTCCAGGAGGTCAAGGAGTTCTTCCAGGGTGGGGCCGGGTTCGCTACGCGGCGGATTCTTGCCCCAGAAAATTCCGGCGGTATCGACATCCAGGGGGAGATAGCCGGGCAGACGGTCCGGCAGGACTCCGACCTCGCACACTCCCCGGGTGTTATTTTTCTCTGCTACCGGATAGAGGGCGCTGCCGGGAATAGCGGGTTTGCCAACTAATAGAAATAGATCGGCCAGGGCCACGGCGTTTTGCAGGCCCTTATCCTGTCCGCTGAGTTCGGCGCCGAAGATGATGGCTGGGGCCTGGGCCCGGGCCAGCAGGGCCGCCGCTTCCTGAACGAGACTCTCATCCACGCCCGTCCTGGCAGCCACGTCTTTCAGAGTGAGCTTTTTAAGGCTCTCTCTGAACTCGTCCAGGCCGGTGGCCTCCAGCGCCGGGGTCAAGTCGGGGTTGGCGGTGAGCAAGGCCTTGATCAGCCCGGCGATGAGAAGCCGTTCGCTCCCCGGCTTGTAGCGCAGCGACAGGGTGGCGTAACGATCGAACTTGGTCCGGCGGTTGTTGGCCACCACAAGTTGGAAGCCATCCTTCTCCATGGCTTCGTGGAGCTTCCAGCCCAGGGGCGGCAGCTCCGGGGTGAGGTCGGCGCCCAGCACCAGGATCAGGTCGGCCTTGGGCAGATCCGCCAACTTGCCCAGCACCGCAGGAAAGCCGCTCACCTGGGCCTCGGGGGTGAGGCTGAAGGGCGAACGATAGGGCCCTGGCTGGTCCGGGGCGATTTCCACCCCGGCAACCTTGGGCAGGCCAAAGACCGCGGCGATGCCTTTCAAGGCCCGCACATAGGTGAGCCGGGCCGGCGAGTCCAGGCAATTGGTGCCCAGGCCGGCCCGAAAGAATTTCTGGAAGAGGTAGTTGGCCTCATTGGTGGCCCGGGGCGACCCTATCCCGTAGATGGCCTCAGGGCCGGCGGCCTCCACCGCCTCCTTGAATTTGGCGGCCACCAGGTTAAGCGCCTCCTCCCAGGAGGCGGGCCTAAAGCTGCCGTTTTCCCTGATTAACGGGGTCTTAAGCCGGTCCGGCGATTCCACCACCGGCCAGCCGAAGCGCCCCCGGCCGCAAAGGAGCACACTGTCTTCGTTGCGCACCCTCATGATGCGCTGGTCTTTGATATGCACCTGATAATAGCAGCCGCCGCCGCAGAAGGGGCAGGCCACCTCGGTCTTGTCCACCTCCCAGGCCCGGGCCCGGTATTTCCACTGCTTGTTGATCAAGGCCCCCACCGGACAGATGTCGATGCAGGAGCCGCAGAATTCGCAGTCCAGGGGCAGCTCCCCGCTGGAGAGCTGGGTAAAGTAGCCCCGGTGCACGAAGTTCCAGGACCAGGCACCCACCCGCTCCTTGCAGATGCGCACGCAGCGGCCGCAAGTGATGCAGCGGTCCTGGTGGCGCTCCACGAAATTGGACTCGTAGTCGAAGCGGGGAGAGAGTTTCACCGCCTCCAGGTCCACTTTTTGGATGGCCAGGGCGTGAGTCAGATTCTGGAGCTCGCACTCGCCGCCCTTGTCGCAGATGGGGCACTCCACCGCGTGGTTGATCAGGACCAGTTGCAGCAGCTCATTCCTGATGGTCTCCAGCTTGGGGGAGGTGGTGGTGACTTCCATGCCTTCGTTGACATAGGTGGCGCAGGCCGGCAGGGGCCGGGGCAGTCCGGGTTTCACTTCCACCACGCAGATGCGGCAGGAGCCGATGGGGTGCAGGGCCTGATGGTAACAAAGGGTGGGAATGAAGATCCCATGCTCCCGGGCTGCTTCCAGAATGGTGGAGCCTTTTTTGGCCTGAAGCGCCCGGCCGTCGATGGTCAGATTCACCATAAGTCGATCCTGTGTAAGCCTGCGTGTGAGCCGCGGGCTGCCAGCCGGCAGCCTTCAGCCTGAGCGGGTCTGGCGGGCGAGGCCGCCAATTCTTTAATTATCGGGCAATCTTGCCAATGATTTGACCCGGTACTCCGTCAGTTCCTGATCCTCTTCGTCGGATGCCACCACCAACTTTACTTTCCAGCCCTTAGAAAGAAGCAGGGCCAGGCTAAATACCCTCTTGCCCATCAATTCTCCAGGCGCTCCACGGCGAGCACCAGGTAGGTGCGGGATTTGGACTCCCCGGTATATCGAGCCTCGCAAGTCAACTTTACCTTCCAGCCCAGCCCCTTGCTCATCTTGGGAGTTAGCACCACAGTGTTCCCCGTCGCCTCGATCACCCCGGACCTAACCGCTTCCTCAGGGGTAAGGCGGAACAGAATCCCGGGGTGTTCCGCCAGTCGCAAGGTGTAAAAAATATCCCTCTTGGCGATATCCAGCTCAGATCCCTTGGCGATCTCCGAGATTTTGCCGGTAAAGGTCTTGGTGGCCTGGCCGAAAACCGGCCCGCTCCCCGCCAGCAGGAAAGCCAGCGCCATACTCAGGATGATCTTACCGTTGCGAAAGGCCATATTTTCCTGTTGCAGCCGAATCCTGCATCTACCCATTGGCGGGCTCAGGCCCACCCTACACGGCGGCGAGCTGCGGCCCGCCCTACCGGTCCACGTCGGCCAGGACGATGTCCATGGTGCCGATCAAAGCGATCAGGTCCGCCAGCAGCCTTCCTTTAGCCAGCTTGTCGCAGGCCGACAGGTTGATGAAGCTGGGCCCCCGGACCTTGACCCGGAAGGGCTTGGGGCCGCCGTCGCTGACGATGTAAAAGCCCATCTCCCCCTTGGGGGCCTCGATGCACTGGTAGACTTCCCCCACCGGCGGACGGATGCCGTCCTGGATAATGAGGAAGTGGTGGATCAGGGCCTCGATCTCGTTATAAACCCGCTCTTTGGGCGGCAGGCTCACCCTGGGGTCAGCGCACTTGATGTCCCCGGGCTCGGTCTGCTGGATCTTTTCCACCGCCTGCCGGACGATGCGGGCGCTCTGGAGCATCTCCCGCATCCGCACCAGATAGCGGTCGTAGGTGTCACCGTTTTTTCCCAGGGGCACTTCGAATTCGAATTCCTCGTAACTGGAGTAAGGGTTATCCCGGCGCAGGTCCCAATCGACCCCGGAGCCCCGGGCCATTGGGCCGGACCAGCCCCAATCCAGGACCTCGTCTCTGGACATGACCCCTACCCCGATGGTGCGTTCTTTCCAGATCTCGTTTTGGGTGAGGAGGTTGTCGTAATCCTGCCAGCGTTTCGGGAAGGACTGGCCGAAGTTGGCGACCAGGGGGAGGAACCCCTCGGGCAGATCCGCGGCCAGGCCGCCGATACGGCAATACAGCGGGAACATCCGGGCCCCGGAGACCATCTCGCACAGGTCCATGATCTGTTCCCGCTCCCGGAAGGCGTAGAACAGGGGGGTCATGGCCCCCAGATCGTGGCAGTGGGTCCCCAGCCAAAAGAGGTGGGAGGCGATGCGGGTCAACTCCGCCAGCATCACCCTGATATACTGGGCCCGCTTGGGGACTTCCACCGCCAGGAGCTTTTCCACCGCCAGGCAAAAACCGAAGTTGTTGACCTCCCCGGCCAGATAGTCCAGTCGATTCATCAGGGGCATGCACTTGTGATAGGTGCGGTACTCGCACATCTTCTCTATGCCCCGATGCAGGTAGCCGATATCCGGGTCGGCCTTGATGATGAGCTCGCCGTCCAGCTCTACCAGGACCCGCAGCACCCCATGGGTGCTGGGGTGCGAGGGCCCCACGTTGAGCTGCATGGTTTCAGTGCGCGGCATGGTTTGAGCTTGATTCATGGCCAGATTCTCATTTTTCGAAGTTCGTTTTTCGCGGTCCGTTTTCCGTTTCCATATCTAAATTGATGGGGGTGGTATTTTTGCTTTTCTCCCATAACTAAAAACGAAAAACCCCCACGGTATTTATTGCCCCCGCAGGGGGTAATCCTTGCGTTGAGGATGTCCCACCCAGTCGGAGGGCATGAGGATGCGCCGCAGATCCGGATGGCCTTTGAAGCGAATCCCCATCATGTCGTAGACTTCCCGCTCGTGCCAGTTGGCCGTGGACCACACCGGAGTCACCGAGTGGGCCAGCGGGGCGGCGTCATCGGTCAGCAGGGTCTTTAAAGTGATGCGGTTGTGATTCTTGTGGGAATAGAGGTTATAGACCAGCCCGAAGCGGGGGCTTTGGGGCAGGTAGTCCATGCCGGCGATCATGGAGAGATACCGGAAGAAGGTTTCCGGGTCATCCCGCAGGGCCCGGCAGATGTCCACCAGGCGTCCCGGCTTGACCGCGATGGTGGTCTCTCCCCGGAACTCCACCACCTCCAGCAGCTCATCGGGGAACTTCTCCTGGAGCAGATTTACGGCGGCGCTCATGCGGCCTCCTCCCGCCGGGCTTGCAGGCGTTCCTGGTACTGTGCGGTCAGGAATGGATCTTTGATGATCTTTTCATGGAGTTTCAGAATGCCGTACAGGAGACCTTCGGGCCGTGGCGGGCAACCGGGGACATAAACGTCCACCGGCAGGTATTGATCGATGCCCTGGACCACTGCGTAGGAGTCGAAGATACCGCCGGAGGTGGCGCAGGCCCCCATGGCGATCACCCACTTGGGCTCGCTCATCTGGTCATAGACCCGCTGGATGGCCGGCATCATCTTCTTGCACACCGTGCCGGCGATGATGATCAGGTCGGCCTGGCGGGGACTGGCCCTGAAGGCCTCCATGCCGAAGCGGGCGATGTCGTAGCGGTTGGCCGCGGTGCAGATCATCTCGATGGCGCAGCAGGCCAGCCCGAAGGTGGCGGGCCACAGGCTGCCCTTGCGGCCCCAGTTCACTAGCTTCTCCAGGGTGGTGGTCAAAACGTTATAACCGAGGTGCTCTTCGATACCCATGCGGATGCTCCATGCAGGGTGGGCGCCGCCCACCATCTTTGGCGGGCTCGAGCCCGCCCCTCATTTAAAGGCTGGCGATTACTGTAGCCCGCCCAACTTTTTACGCTATTCCCATTCCAGGGCGCCCCTGCCCCACACGTAAACCAGGCCCACCACCAAGACGGCGATAAAGACCAGCATCTCCCAGAAGCCGAACCACCCCAGGCGCTTGAAGATCACTGCCCAGGGATAGAGAAAGATGGACTCGATGTCGAAGACGATGAAGAACATGGCGATGACGTAGAAGCGCACCGTGTAGCGGTTGCGGGCGTCGCCGATGGGGTCCATGCCGCATTCATAGGGCAGGTCTTTGGCGGGGAAGTGCTTCTTTTTGCCCAGCAGTTCGGACAAGAGCACGATCACCCCGATCAGCCCGATGCAGATGAGCATGTAAACCAATACCGGCAGGTAGTTGAGCAACATACGTCTCACCTTTGCTTAAGTGGTGGTCTGGCCGGAACCTAAGGTGAATGCTCTTTCGCCTTGCAGACCCCCAGGGGGCATTTGCCGTCCAGGTGGGCCTGGTACTCGTCGGCGAAGCGCTCGATGGTGGTCTTGATGAAGAAGTACGGGCTCATACCCAGGGCGCAGTTGGAGGAATCCACCATGATCTGGCTAAGGCTGATCATCCGGTCCAGGTCGGCCCGGGCGCCTCGGCCAGCGGCCACCTTGGAGATCAATTCGTAAAGCACCCGGGTGCCGCGCCGACAAGGCAGGCAGAAGCCGCAAGACTCGTGCTGGAAGAAGTAGAGGATCGACTTCACCACGTCCACGACGCAGGTGGTGTCGTCCATGACCAACATGGTGCCGGAGCCCAGGGCCCCTTCGGCCATGGCCATGGCCTTGTATTCCATGGGGGTGTCCAGTTGCTCGTCCAGGAAGAAGCCGAAAGAGGAGCCGCCGGTCTGGCAAGCCTTGTATTTGTGACCCTCACGCACCCCGCCGCCGTACTTGTCGATCAGCTGCCGCACCGTCATCCCCAGGTTGGCCTCCACGATGCAGGGTTTATGGACGTGGCCCACCACCTGAAAGATCTTGGTGCCCCTGGCGTCCTCGGTGCCTTTGGACTTATACCATTCGGAGCCGTGCATCACGATGGACGGCACGCTGGCCAGGGACTCGACGTTGTTGACGATGGTGGGCTTGTTCCACACGCCGACGACGCCTGGGAAGGGCGGTTTGATTCGGGGATTGCCCCTTTTGCCTTCAATGGATTCGATGAGCCCGGTTTCTTCGCCGCACACGTAAGAGCCGCCGCCGGTCTGCACCTGGATGTGGAAGGAGAAGCCGCTGCCCAGAATGTTATCGCCCAGGAGGTTCCTGGCAGTGGCGTCTTCGATGGCCTTACGGAGGCGGTCCATGCTGAGGTAATATTCGCCGCGCACGTAGATATAACCACCGCTGGCCCCCACCGCATAGCCGGCGATGGCCATGCCCTCCAGGACCCGGTGGGGGTCGCCTTCCATGAGGTAGCGGTCCTTGATGGTCCCCGGCTCCCCTTCATCGGCGTTGCAGACGATGTACTTGGGAAAATTGGGATTGGGCAGGGTGAAGGACCACTTGAGGCCGGTGGGGAAGCCGGCGCCACCCCGGCCCCGCAGCCCCGAGTCTTTGACGGTGTTGACCACCTCCTCCTGGCTCATGGCCAGGGCCTTTTTCAGAGCTTCGTAGCCGCCCTGTTCCAGGTAGGCGTCCAGGCTGAGGGGGTCAATCCGGTCTACGTTGGCCAGGAGCACCAGCTCATCGCCGCTGACCGGATAATCGCTCAGGGGGTTGGTGGTGCGGGGCAAGGTCCTATAGTCCACCGTCTTGCCGGCCCGGTAGTCGGCAATGATGTTTTTCAGGCGCTCCGGGGTGAGGCGGCCGAAGACCACCTCATTGATCTGCATAGCTGGCGAGACCTCGCAGACCCCCAGACAGGCGGTGGGTTCCAGGGTGAAGAGACCGTCCCTGGTAGTTTCCCCCACCTTAATCCCCAATTCGGCCTGGAGCCCTTCCAGGAGGTCCTCCGCCCCCCAGATATGGCAGGGTGGGGATTCGCACATGCGAATCAGATATTTACCCCTGGGGGTAGGCGAGAACATGGTGTAGAAGCTTATGACCCCGTAGAGGTAAGGATATGGAATATCCATGCCCTGGGAGACAAGTTGCAGGGCCTCCATGGGTAGCCAGTTGCCGCACAATCCTTGCACGGCGTGCAGCGCCGGCAGCAATCCGCCTTTGACGGCCTTGTGCCGGGCTACGGCTTCCCGGATGGCGGAAACCTGCTCGGGGCTTAAAGGGGAGCTAACAGGACGTTTGATCTCCAGCATGATCGATTCCGTGGGGTTTAACTTGTGGAGGGTTTCTCTTGATCCTGAGTTTTTTAATCCCAATCAGTATCTCTGTCAAGCATTTTTTAGCGCCGGTTTCGGATTGGGGGTTTCCAGGTGGGGTTGGGGGATTTGCCAGGGTGAACCGCGATTCGAGCCAAACGGGCAGAACGGAAGATGCTCTGTATGCAGTAACCGCTGCCTTGAGGCAGGTCATTGCAAAACTAACAAAAAACTTCGAAATCACCCGCCGCTTAGCGTGTCGCTAACTCAAGATTCGCACCCCTGAATTGAATACACAAGCGGGACGCCTAGGCTACCTGGACTTGGTAGCCTAGGCCTCTGGCCTGTGTAGTCAGTTATTAATGGAAGCATGAAAAGGGTTTCATCTTTATCCCCTCTCCCCCCGCCGTAGGGGCGGGGTTTCCCCGCCCGGGCGGCGAGACGCCGCCCCTACCGGCGAGGGGGAGAGGACAAGGGTGAGGGGGAATTTAATCTCTTTTTCGCTCCCATTAATACTTGGTGCGAAACTTGACTCGCTAAGTGGATCGTTTCCCATTCACCGGTTACCAGCTCGGTTTGGTGGGCAGTGCTCACCCTACGGGGCTTTGACTTGGTTTTCGCCTTTCACGGAAAACGGAAAACTATCAACTTACCCCTGACTACCGGTTTCTGCGCCCCAGGCCGGGAACCAAACCGCCCATGACCTTCAGCCAGGCGCCGCCCTCCCGCAGGAGCATCCTGGCCAGGGGAAGATAGCGGCGTTGCCGCCAGTAATGGCGGAACAGCCCCGGCGCCGGCAGCGGCTGGATCGCGATGCCCTGTCGCTTATAACAGCGGCGGAAGAGATAGCTGGCCCGGCGCAGGTGGAGGGGGTCGCTCACCAGGCCCACCGCCGCAACTTCCAGGCCCTGGGCCAATGGCAAGGTGTTGGCCGCCGAAGCCGCGGTATTGCGGCTGGCCTCTTCCAGGATCAGGCAGGGAGCCAACTCTTCCCGGAGCCCGGGCCCCCAGTTTTCCGCCACCCATTCCAGGGACCACCTAGCCATGGAGCGGGCTTCCGAAATGGCGCTGCCGGGTCTTGGGCCACCGGTAATCAGGAGATGACAACCGGGGTGCAGTTGCCGCCAGAGCTTAAGGGCCTGGAGCAGGCGCACCCGGGCCACCCGGCCGGGCTGGCCCTGGGGGTTGAGGCGGGCCCCCAAGACGATGAGGACGACTTTTTTTGCTTTTTTTGCTGTTTTTGCTGTTTTTGTTTTTTTTGTTTTTTTCGTTAGAGGTGGCTGGGGGCCCGGCTTTTTCGTGGCGGCCATCCAGAAATTAGAAGTCATTTCCAAACCGATTTCCGACGTCAAACTTGAATCCTCCAAGAGGAGCCAGGTTTGCAAATAATCACCCCCCTTTTAGGAAAGGGGGATTTAAAATCTCCCGTATCCCAACCTTTTATTGGGTGAGAACATATTTGCAGCCTGAGACAGGTTTGGAAATCGGTTCTAAAACCCCAGTTTGTTGAGCAGCAGGACAGTGGCAGAGGCAAAAAGACAGTAAATCCCGAAGAAGTGCCAACGGCCCTGTTCCAGCCAGCGGGACAGCCACTTGAGGGCCAGCACCCCGGCGAGACAACTGAGGCCCATGCCCAGGAGACTGGGAAGAAAGAGGGCCAGGACGCCGGTGTGCGTCAAGGGAGAGGTCTGGGCCTTCAACAATCTCCAGACCTCCCGGGCAATGACCGGCGGGGTCAGAACCACGGCCAGGGCGAAGCTGAACTCCTCGGCCCTTTCCTTGGTAATCCCCAGCAGCAGGCCCAGGGAAATGGTGGCGCCGGAACGGGAAAAGCCCCGAAAGGGAAGGCAGACGCCCTGAATGACACCGATCAGGGAGGATCCTTGCAGGCCCGATTGTTGGGGGCGGTCCCGGCGCTCGGCCCTAATCCCGGCATAGATGATCAAGAAACCCACCGCCGCCAGGGAGAGGCCAATCAGGTAGAGGTTCCCAAAAATGAGTTCGATCTCGGCATGGGGAGCGCCCTTGAGGGCGAATTTCTCGATCAGAAACTTCAGGGACAGGCCGACGACGCCGGTCATTACGGTGGCCACGACCACCCGCCCGGCAATATTCCGGAATACCCGACCTGAAGAGAAATAGTTTTCCTTCCAGGCCCCCCAGAAATAGAGAATCACCGCCACCATCGTGCCGGTGTGCAACATTACCAGGAGCAGGGTCATTTCCGGGCTGGTGGGATCGAGCCGCATCAGTTTCTCGGCCACGATGACGTGGGCTGAACTGGAAATCGGCAGCAGTTCGGAGGCTCCCTGCACCAAGGCCAGCACCATAATTTTTAATAGAGACAAGATGCAGCTCCCTTCTCAGGGGCCCCAGTCGTCGCCAGGACCGCCCAGGTCTATTTTAACCGAAAACCGCAAACGGAAAACCGAAAACTTCTTTTAAGCGGTCTTTGAAGTTAACTATGCATAACGACATAAAAAATTGCGCATCTCCCGCACCCTGCAAAAGACTGCAAATTTCCCTCCCCCTGCGAGGGGGGAGGGTAGGGTGGGGGTGGCATCGTCTTTGGAGTCTTAGCGGCGACCAGTGAGCCACCCTCCCCCCAGCCCCCTCCCCTCTCAGGGAGGGGGAGTTTGCCAATAATCGGTCCAGAACTATTGATAGATTAACGAAGATATAAATGGCGTGGCGCATAAATCCGGCTTGATGGTCTATCAACGCGGTGGCGGCGGTGATTACGGTTGTCGGCGCCGATTTTTACGCAGGGCGCGGGCGCCCGCCTTCCAGGTGGGCGCCCCTTTTTTGCCTTTTTTGTCTTTTTTGTCAATGCGCCGACCCGGTTGGTCGAGGGCCGGGGGAAATTCGACCAGAAAGCTTCCCGGAGTTTTTTGTAAAGGCGGTGGCGGCGCGGCTTGGGGGAGCGGCGGCCTTTTCTCCGGCGCCGGGGGCGAGGGGAGTTGCAGAAATTCCCGGGGCAGGCCTGCCGCCAGGAAGAGCTCCTCCCCGTATCCGGTAAAGGATAGCCCGGCCTGGGCCGCGGCCTGGGCCTGGATGGTGACCAGAACCGGCGTGGGGGCGCGGCGCTTCCCCAGCTTCAGGGCGGTATCCGGGGTGCGGGCCAGCAGGAGCTCCCGGCCGGCGGCCGCCTTGAGGCCCTCCTGCCAGACGCGCTCGTGGACCTTGGGAGAAATGGCCAGGTAAAGCAGAGGTGGGGGTGGCAGCCCCGGGTGGCGCCGGGGCAGCGGCCCGGGCTGAAGACAGCGGATACGCTCCCCCTCCACCGCAAAGGCGGCGGGCTGCATCAGGGAGATCACCTGGTCCAGGTGGTGGCGCCGGACGAACCCCCAGCCCGGTTCGCGGCTCAGGGCCTGGTGGAGTTCCTTGAAGGGGATAAAGCCGTCTTCCGAGAGCACCAGGCCGAACTCGTCGGGGTGGTGGCCCAGCATATAGGCCAGCATCCGCGCCAGGGACTCCAGTTGCCGGGGGAGCTTCATAAGGCCGTTTTCGTTTCCAGTTTTCGGTTAGTGCTGGTAGCGGTAAGCTTTCAGCTTTCAGAGATCAGCTTAAAGCAAAAACTGGGTTGCCTTAGCTGATAGCTGCTAGCTGACACCTGCGCCATGATAATCCTGGGACTCTACAGCAAGCCGCCAGAGACCTCAAGAAATGTCCAGGTATCGTGGACAAGGTCTTGCTCTCGCCGGGAACCATGAAGGCATAACCAGAAATGCAGAATACCTCAAACATAAAATAAAAAACAGGGAAAAAGAAGACCAACTGGCTGTTGACAATGATAGTTTATTGCGCTATATTAATTAGTTAAGGAAGTTAGCCGCATGGGCCAGGGCCATTTTCATCCGCAGCATAAAGAGCTCCTGAAAGAGGCGGCGGTAATCGCTGAAGAGGTGACCTCCGACTTTTTCAAGCTGAGTCCGGCCCACTGGCGCCGGGCCCGCTACGACATTCTCACCCTGGAGGGTTTGAGCCGGGAGGAGATATCCCCCCATGCCCACGCCCTGGTGGCCAAATACAAGGGCTGCCCCCAAAACTCCTCGCTGCAGTCGGGATGGTTCGATTTTTACCGGGTCTGTCTCCAGGATCACAATATCCTCAAGACCCTGGAAGCCAGCCCGCACCTCTCCCTCTTCCCCCTGTTGCTCTATATCATTACTCATGAACTGGTGCACGTCATCCGTTTCAGCCAGTTTCTGGCGCTCTTCGAGGCTTGCGGAGAGGAACAGGCCCTGGAAGAGGCCCGGGTGCACCACCTGACCCAAAAAATCCTGGCGCCCTTGAATTTTCTCGAATTAACTCCGGTAATGGGTTATTATATCTAGATTAGGCAAGGAGGTTGGCAGTATGCCGATTTACGAGTATCAATGCGTCGCCTGCGGGCAGGTGCTGGAAAAATGGCAGAAGTTTTCCGAGGAGCCCCTTAAATCCTGCCCGGCCTGCGGTGGTGCGCTCAGTAAACTCATCAGTTCCTGCGCCTTCCATCTGAAGGGCAGCGGTTGGTACGTGACGGATTACAGCGGCAACCGCAGCAACGCCGCCGCGCCCGGCGATTCTTCCCAGGGAGCCAAAGAAGCGGCCGCTTCCGGAGAGCCGGCCAAGCCCAAGGAAGCGTCCAAGGAAGCGTCCAAGGAAGCCGCATCGGCCCCGAAGCCCGAAACCGCGGCTTCCACTAAAAAATTCAAGTAACGCACCTGCTAAGATTCCGCGGCGGGGAGAGAAAGCGAGCCAGCGGTGGCGGAAATTAAGAGCGCCTTGGAATTGGCCCTGGAAAAGGCCGAGCGCTACGGTAAGGCCTCCCGGGAGGAGATGGCCGCGGCGCAATATCAGGAACAGGGCCGCCAACTGGCAGTGAAGTTTCTCAAGGGGGAAGGCGATTTGGAAGCGGAGTTCAAGGACCTGCCCCCCCAGGCCCAGGAAGCGGCCCGAGTCGCCATTAAGGAAGTCTTTTTGCGCAATATCGGCCTGCCCCGGAATGGGGAAGGGGAGGAACGCCTGGACCGGGCCCTGGCCGGGCTGATGCTGGTGGCGGTGCAAAAACGGGAGATGGCCCGTCTTAAGGGAGAACTGGAGCAACTATTGCAGCAGTTCCTGCAGATCCGCAATAATGCGGTGCAGCAGCTCAAGGCCAGGTTCTCCCAGGGCGTCAACCAGGTGCAGCGGGCCATGGAGGCCAAGACTGGCCAGAGGATGCGCGTGGAGGCGGAGCATCTCCCCCAATTCCAGGAGGAATGGCGGCGGTTCTACGGCAGTCTCCAGGACCAGTTCGAGCCCATGCTGGACGGATTGAAGGACAGGATGCTGCGGGCCTGAGACTATTTCCGGCGGCCACAGGCCGTCCTATCTTTAATCCGAGGCCGAGATTTTTTTTAAAGGGCGGGTCACCCCGCCTTTTTTGTTAATCCTCACCCCAGGCCGCAGAGGCGGCGGAAATTGCCGCCCAATACGGCCTCGGCCTGGTCTGGCGGCAGGTTGAGCTGGCGAATCTTAGCCAGCTCGGTGGCTGGCTGGCCGAAGGGATAGTCGCTGCCGAACAGGAGGCTGCGGCTGCCGTAGCGCCCCAGGAAATCCTCGATTTCCGGAAGAGCGGCGGTGGAGCTGTCGGCGTAGGTTTGGGGGCGGTCCCAGGCCCCGGCTGCCCTCAGGGCGCCGTAACCGCCGTTCAAGGCCCCCAGATGGGGAATGACCACCGGCAGGTCGGGGGCCAGACGCTCCAGGAAAAACAGGGTGTTATCGAAGGATTCCTCCAGGAGGATGGGTAGGCGGCGCTCCCGCACCACCTGCAAAAACTCCCGGCAGCGGGGCTGGTCGTATTGATATCTCGGCTCGTCGGGATGGCGGTGCCACTTGATGGCCACGTATTCCGGCCCCAGCTCTTCCCAGGCAAAGTCGTTCCATACGAAAAAATAGGGATAAATCTCCAGGTGGACGGCGGCCTCGGCCGCTGCTGCACCTCCGGGCCGGGTCCGGCTGGCCTCCTTAAGGTTCAGCAAATAGGCATGGGCCAGGCGGCGGTAGGCGCGCCAGGCGGGGGTATCGGTGAAGCTGGGGTCGAGGCGGTCGTAAACGTCTTCCACCGGCGGGATGACCCCGGCCCCGCCGATGCCCGCGGCTCGTAGCAGGGCCTCAATCTCCTGCCAACGCCAGGGGACGTTCTGGATACCGCTATGGAGGTGGCAATCGATGATCTTCAAGGAGCCCAGCCGCGATCTTCAACAGGTGAGGTGCAGGGCCGCAGCCAGGGGGCGTTGGCCGTCCAGTTCATTGATGCGCTGGCAGGCCTCCCCGGTTGGCCTGGCCACCAGCTCGATCCCCCGCTCCCGCAAGTAAGACACCAACTCCGGGTCCAGCTCCATCCGGCCGTAAGCGCCGGTGCCCACCACCAGCACCTGGGGGGCGGCCGCCAGGGCCTCGGCCACGTCGGGCAATTGCAGCAGGTGGGCCTCCTGGCGCCACCAATCGTGCTTGATGCGGCCCGGCCAGATGAGCAGATCGGTTCGGTAGCTCTGGCCATCGATGATCACGGTGCCGTATTCGTAACTGTCGATGTGCATAGTTTCTCCAGGTTGGTCGTCCAGGCCTATCCTGTGACCTGGGCAAGACCCCTAATTCGCCGCCCAAACGAAGAACACCGTTGCTAGCGCGCCGAGGGCGCTGCGCCCCGCATGCAGCCTGCCCCACTTTTCGATGAGGCCGCGGCTTTCCGCGCTTGCCGACTCCAAAGGCATGGTCATTAGCACGTTGTTAGTTCGCAGGATGACGATGAAGGTGTAAGGCCAGTTGCTAATCAATACCATGGCGCCCGCGAGCCAACGCCAGTTTCCGGAGAGCCGCCAGGCCCAGGCGCCGAAAATAAAGCCGATAAGGGCAAGGGGAGCCTGCATGGCGAAACCGCGCCCATAGGCCGGCTTCCATTCCTGGAGCAATCCGCGGTCATCCAGGCCGAGCCTGGCAGGTTGTTCGGCGACGTTGATGTAGATGGCTGCCCCGGTGAAGAGCGCTGCCGTCACCAGAGCGAAGTCACCAACAAGCATTGGTTCTCTCCTGACGATTCCCACAACCTGCCATGCAGCAGGCCGCCCCTGCGCACCAAGTATGGGAAATGACCATTATGGGGAAAAATATGAAGCAGCGCCTCCCAAAGTTTAGCGCCCGGGGCCCCTCCAGGGGTCAAAGTAAGGCGGGGTAAACCATTTCTCCATACTGGGATCATTATCATACCACGACGGGGGCACGGGATGATTCCATTTTTCCCAGGTGGGTCCCTCCCAGTAATGAATCTGCCTGGCCTGCAACAGCAAGCGGCCGTCCTTCCGGCCCGCCACCACCCCGGCTACCGTCACCTTGCTCCCGGCCTGGTAGGTGGAGGAGTTTAGCCACTCTGCGCTCTCCACCAGGAAGGTGCCTCCGGAGGCGGCGCCGCTGGGAAAGAGGTGGTTGTCCAGGTCCCGCTGATCCATGGTGAGAAGGCTGCCCTGGTCCAGGGGCTGGACCGCAACCACTTCACCGCCCAAAATCTTCACCTGGCCCTGGTACTGGTCCGGATGGGCCGCAAGCTCGGCAAAGCCTACCTGGGGCCCTGCCTCCCGCTGAATAGCGGGGGAGATGGCCGGACCGCACCCGGCCTGAACCAACAAGACCCCTAAAATGAACCAGTAAATCCTGGACATAGCCGCCTCCAGATCGCCGCTAGCTTACTGCGACCTGCTTTACTATCAATTATAATACTCTGCCAAATCCCCTGGCAAGAGCCGGCTGGCCTGGCAGCGATTCTCCCTTCTCAGGGGAACTCATCATTACCGCAAGGTTCGGGGATGCGGGTTCTTCCGCGTGGGGCGGGGGTCCCTATCCCGCTTGTGGGAATGATAAGCTCAGGGGAGAGGGGATTTGCTTGCATCGGTATAATATGTTGATATCGTTGAAATTACAATGGTCTAGATTTTAACCGTGAGATAGCGTAAGGTTCTTCAGGCATATTTTGTTGCCCGACACTACTGCCCGGATATGTTAAATTAGGGCCATGAAGCGACAGAAACAACCGGAACCGGAAGCGCGGGTGCGGCTCCCGGGGGTGGCGGTGGTGCTCTTCCGGCCGCGGCTGCCGGAAAACATTGGCGCCGTGGCCCGGGCCGCCTGCAACATGGGCCTTAAGCGCCTCATCGCGGTGCAGCCCCAGGACCTGGACTTCGAGCGCATGGCGATGATGGCCACCGGCCCGGCGGTGGAGCTGCTGACCCGCCTGGAAGTTTACGACGACCTGGCCGGGGCCCTGGCCCCTTTTCAATATGTGGTGGGCGCCACGGCCCGCCTGGGCGGGGTGCGCCGCGCCTTTTTCACCCCCCGGGAGATGGCCGACAAGCTCATAGCATTGTCGGCCCACAACGACATCGCCCTGCTCTTCGGGCCGGAGAATTTCGGGCTTACCAATGAGGAACTCCCCCTGTGCCACGCCCTGGTGACTATCCCCACCGGGGACTGCTCCTCCCTGAACCTGGCCCAGGCGGTGATGGTCCTGGCCTACGAACTGTTCACCGCGGCGAGGGACCCGCGGCCCCGCGGCGCGCCTCGCCTGGCCAACACCCGGGAACTGGAATCCATGTACGCCATGCTCCAGGAGACCCTGCTGAAGATCAATTTCATTTCCCACCAGAATCCGGAGCACTGGATGTTCAACGTGCGCCAGCTCTTCCAGCGCCACGGCCTGCGGGCCCGGGAGGCCCAGGTGATCAAGGGCATTTGCCGCCAGATCGACTGGTATGTGCGGAGCAGGCTGGCGGAAAAAAAGGATAGTCAGGGCTTATAATACATTAATTGCCTGGCAAAGGGGGCCATCGCCTCCTCCAGGCGGCGCATCTCTTCCGGGGTCATGGGGACGAAGTCCCGGGCCGCGGCGGTAAGCCCGCGCACCTGCTCCGGGGAATCGGCGCCGATGACCACCAGGCTGACGGACTGGCTCAAGGCATAGGCCAGCAGCTCCCGGGTCAGGGCCTCCGGGTCCTCCGCCATCCGGGGCAGTTGCCCCCGGCACAGGACCTTCATGCCGATGACCCCGAGACCCCGGGTCCGGGCCGCGGCGGCCAGGGGCAGGAAGCTTAAGTGCTGCGGCTCCGCCGGGTTGACCGGCAGCAGCACCGTGTCAAACTGGTAAAGATCCAGGGCCCGCTTAAGCACCTCCGGGTCGTGGTGGCCGGTAACCCCGATGAACCTGGCCCAACCCCTCTCTTTGGCCTGGCGGAAGGCTTCGAGGGCCCCTCCGGGCCTTCCCAGGGCCTCCACTTCGTCCAGGGTGCGCACATCATGCACCTGCCACAGGTCCAGATAATCGGTGTCCAGGTTCTTCAGGGTGACGGACAGTTGGGCCAGGGCCTCCCTGGCGGTGCGGCCGTGGGACTTGCTGGTGAGGAAAACTCGATGCCGCTGGCCCTTCAGACCCCGGCCCAGATAGGCTTCGCTCCCCGAGTAGGCCCGGGCGGATTCGAAGTACCGGATCCCTGTCTCCAGGGCCGCGGCGATGACCGCCTGGGCCTCCTTCTCAAAGTCGTAGGTGCGCAGAACTCCTTCTCCGCCCAATCCGAGGATGGTGGCTTGGTGGCCGGTGTGGCCCAGGGGCCGCAATGGCAGGGTCATCAGGGTCTCTCTTTGGCGCCTTATTGTTCAGGGTTTTCCGTGGCTTGACAGGCGGAAGCCGCCTGTTATTCTAAAGATAAGATGCCCGCCTCCAATGTAAAGTCCAGCGCTCCCTATCCGGCCCTGGCCGCGGCCCTGGGGAAAATACCCGGGGCCAGCGGCGTTTACCTCTTCAAAGACAGCGGCGGCAAGGTGCTCTACGTGGGCAAGGCGGTAAACCTGAGGCACCGCCTGGGATCTTACCTCAAAGCCCCGGAGCGCCACGATGGCAAGACCGCCCTGATGCTGAAAAAAATGGCCCGGGTGGATTTCATTATCACCGCCACCGGCCGGGAGGCCCTGATCCTGGAGCGCAACCTCATCAAGGAGCACCGCCCCCGCTACAACGTGATGCTGCGGGATGACAAGAACTATCTCTGTCTGCGCCTTGACCTGAAGGAGGAGTTTCCGGCCCTTAGATTCGTGCGGCGCTTCCAGGCGGACGGGGCCCTCTATTTCGGCCCCTTCGCCTCTGCCGGCCTGGCCCGGGAGACCCTCAAGGTGATGAAACAGGCCTTCCGGGTGCGCACCTGTAAGGAACGCCGCCTGGCGCCGCGCTCCCGGCCATGCCTGGAGTTTCAGTTGGAGCATTGCCTGGGCCCTTGCGCCGGCCAGGTGAGCTCCGCGGAATACGGCAAGGCGGTGCAGGAGGCGGTCCTGCTCCTCAAGGGCCGGAGCCGCAGTCTCTTGAAAAGGCTCAAGGAGGAAATGGACCAGGCCGCCGGCCTCCTGGATTTCGAGCGGGCCGCGGTGCTGCGGGACCGCAGGCGCGCCATTACCCAGACCCTGGAGCGCCAGGACATGGCCCGGCCCAGCTTCAAGGACCAGGACGTCCTGGGGCTGGCCCGGGAGAACGGCCAGGCCCTGGTCCTGGTGCTGGTGATCCGGGCCGGGCTGGTGACCGGCAGCCGGGAGTACTTTTTCCCGGAACTGCCCGCGGACGGTGATTTGCTGGGGGCCTTTGTCAAGCAGTATTATGCCGCGGGTCGGCCCCTGCCGGATGAGATGCTGCTGCCCCGGGAGATTGACGACCGGCGGCTGCTGGAGGCGCTGCTCAGCGAAGAGAAGGGGGGGCCCATGCGCCTGCTGGCGCCCCGGGTCGGCGAGCGGAGCCGGCTCCTGAACCTGGCGGCGGAAAATGCCCGGGCCGCCCTGAAACGGCGCCGCACCCCCCCCTCGCCCGAGGCGGCCCTGGCGGACCTGGAGGCGCGGCTGCATCTGGCCCGGAGGCCCGGCCGCCTGGAATGCCTGGACATCTCCACCCTCCAGGGAGAGCAAGCGGTGGGGGCCCTGGTGGCCTTCGCCGACGGTCTCCCGGACAAGACCGGTTATCGGCGCTTTCGCATCCGGGGGGTGGCCGGCCAGGACGATTATGCCATGCTGCGGGAGGTAGTGCAGCGCCATTACGGCAAGGAGGGACAGGTGCTGCCGGATCTGCTGGTGGTGGACGGCGGCCAGGGGCAGCTCAACGTGGTCCTGAAGGCCCTGCAGGAGCTGGGTCTGGGAAATCTGGCGGTGGTGGGCCTGGCCAAGGCCGGGCTTAAGCGGGGGAGGGGGGAGGTTAGGGACCGCCTCTTCCTGGCAGGAAGGAAGAACCCGGTTTTTCCGCCAGGAAACTCTCCGGGCTGGCTGCTGCTCCTCAGGCTGCGGGACGAGGCCCACCGCTTCGCCATCACCTATCATCGGCGGCGGGCCCGCCAGGAGATGGTGGAGTCGGTCTTGCAGCAGATCCCCGGCATCGGCCCGGTGCGGCGCCGGCGGTTGTTGCAGCATTTTCCCAATCTGGAGGCGTTAAAGGCGGCGGCGGTGGAGGAACTGGCGGCGGTTCCGGGGTTAAATCGCCAGGTGGCGGAAAAGGTGCAGGATTGGTTGCGGGAGCACGGCTAACCGGGGTAGGGGCGGGGGGAACCCGACAATACGGGGAGCCACATTTTCTCGTTCCCAAGCCCTGGGCAACACGCTCTTCAGGTGCGGCGTAGAAATGCAGCTGGGGCGACCCAGCGGGTCGCCCCTACAATTCTTTTCTCGTTCCCAAGCTCCTGCTTGGGAACGGAAATTTTGGCCCAAACTCTGCTTGGGCAACGTCTTGTAATACGATGATAATTTCCTATCTCGTAATCCCTGCCAGGCGGAGCCTGGCCAAAAGATGGGTTTCCAAGCTGGAGCTTGGGAACCAGGAAATAATTTGCCTTGAATAAATGGGTTAAGGGTTTAGGCTTAATCTCGGTCAGGCAAAGGCACGTCTATTTTCTGAAGATATTCTTTGCCCAAAGCTCTTTGACGCTAATATTGTCACTCGTAAACCAATAGGCAGGGCCGCGAAATGAATAGGCAATGGATCCTTGTTTTTTTAAGAATTTCCCAGCCAAATTGCTCATCGAATATTTTTGCCCATCTTTGAGCAAGCCTCTTTGATGAATCGTGGCCTCTGAGTCGGCAATCTTACGCCCCTGGTATCGCATATGGAGTATTTGACCTTCCTTAAGTTTCCCGGCGTTTACTAACTCGATCAAACTGGCCTTAGGCTTTTTTTGGCCCACAATCATGCGAGACTTTTCTTGCGGCAGTGGCATAGGCCGCTGAGGAATGGCATTCTTGTCAAATCCAAAAAGCCTGCGGATCGTGTCGTTCATGATTTTGTCTTCGTATAGAATTCCCTTGCTAAGGATATAATCGTAAACCTCATCATCAATCTCGATGGTCTTCATTTTAATACCTCCTCATAAGGATAAGGTTAAGATAATCCTTATCCTTATAAATGTCAAGAATATTTTAAGGATGGGGTAAGAATATTTTCAAAAATTGGATATCCTCTGTTTAATCAGTTAGATATAGATTTTTTTTTTTGGATTATTCTTAAACTTTAAGGAGGTAAAATATAAGGATGTCAGCGCGTGGTGACAGACTATTCAGGTGAGCGGTAGAAATGCAAAAAAGGGCGACCCAGCGGGTCGCCCCTACAATTCTTATGGGATTTTTCTCGTTCCCAAGCTCCTGCTTGGGAACGAAAATTTTGGCCCAAGCTCTGCTTGGGCAACATCTGGTAATACGCTGATAATTTCCTACCTCGTAATCCCTGCCAGGCAGAGCCTGGCCAAAAAAAATAGGTTCCCAAGCTGGAGCTTGGGAACCAGGAAACAACTCCAAGACATTTCTCAATGCCCGGGGTCGGAGGCGTCCTGGTCTTGGATCTGTTCCTGGGTGAGGCCGAAGCGGCGGTCCCGCTGGCAGTAGGCATCCAGGGCGGCCAGGAAGTCTTCTTCCCGGAAATCGGGCCACAGGGTGTCGGTGACGTAGAGTTCGGTATAGGCCGACTGCCAGAGGAGAAAGTTGCTCAAGCGGTACTCGCCGCTGGTGCGGATCATCAGGTCCGGGTCGGGCAGGTCGGCGGTGTAAAGGTAGCGGGCCAGGAGGGCGGCGTCGATCTCTTCGGGCGCCAGCCGGCCGGCCAGGAGGTCCCGGGCCAGGGCCTGTACCGCCTGGACGATCTCGCTGCGCCCGCCGTAGCTCAGGGCCAGGGTCAGGACCATCTTGTTCGCCGTCCCCTGGGCGGTGGCGGCGATGGTTTGGGCCAGATCGCGCTGCACCGCCGCGGGCAGTTGTGGCAAGTTGCCGATGGCCTTTAGGGCAATCTGATTTTCCTGCATCTCGGGGAGTTCCCGGTGCAGGAAACGGCGCAGCAGGGCCATCAGGGCCCGGATTTCCATGGCGGGGCGCTGCCAGTTTTCTTCGGAGAAGGCGAACAGGGTGAGGTAAGAGACGCCCAACTTGCGGGCCAGGCGAACTATGGTGCGCACCGACTCTACCCCGGCCACGTGGCCCTTGATGCGGACCAGACCCCGGCGCCGGGCCCAGCGGCCATTGCCGTCCATGATGATGGCCACATGGCGGGGAAGCTTATTGCAGTCCGAAGGATAAGAATTATTGGGCAAGACTTACCTCCGGCCGTTCAGAAGGCCATGATCTCCTTTTCTTTTTCGGCCGCCTGGGCCTCCAGCTTCTTGGTCCAGTCATCGGTGATCTTCTGGACTTCTTCCTGGCCCCGGTGGGCCTCATCTTCGGCCAGCAGTTTATCCTTCTTCATTTCCTTCAGGTCTTCGTTGGCCTCCCGGCGGAGGTTGCGCAAGGCCACCTTGGCCTCCTCCTCCATCTTCTTCACCATCTTCACCAGATCTTTGCGGCGTTCGGTGGTGAGGGTGGGGATGGGCAGCCGGATGATCTTGCCGTCGTTCATGGGAGTCAAACCCAGGTCGGATTTAAGGATGGCCTTTTCCAGGTCTCCGAGCACAGAGGGGTCCCAGGGTTGTACCGTGAGCAGCCGGGGTTCCGGGGCGGCCAGGGAGGCCACCTGGGAGATGGGCATGGAGGCGCCGTAGCAGTCCACCTTGATGCCTTCCAGCAGGACCACGGAGGCCCGGCCGGTGCGCACCCGGGAGAGGTCCCGGGCCATGGCCTCCAGTACCTTGTCCATCTTGCGTTTGGTCTCGTTGAGGACGTCATCTTTCATCGGGGGGTTTCTCCACCAGGGTGCCTACCTCCATGCCCAGCACCACTTTTTTCATGTTTCCCGGTTCCAGGAGTTTGAAGACGACGATGGGGATGTTCTGTTCCATGGACAGGGTGACCGCGGTGCTGTCCATGACCCGCAGGGACTTTTCCAGGACCTGGAAGTAGGTGAGCCGGGGCAGCATCTGGGCGTCGGGGTGGATGAGCGGGTCCCGGTCGTAGATGCCGGCCACCTTGGTGCCCTTGAGGATAAGCTGGGCGCCGATCTCGGTGGCCCGCAGAGCCGCGGCGGTATCCGTGGTGAAGTAGGGACTGCCGGTGCCGGCCCCGAAGATCAGCACCCGCCCCTTTTCCAGGTGGCGGAGGGCCCGGCGGCGGATGTAGGGCTCCGCCACTTCGTTCATGGTGATGGCGCTCATCACCCGGGTGGGCAGTCCCGCCTTTTCCAGGGCGTCTTGCAAGGCCAGGGCGTTGATGACCGTGGCCAGCATGCCGATGTAGTCGGCCACGGCCCGTTCAATCCCCTGGGCGCTGGCCTCCAGCCCCCGGAAGATGTTACCGCCGCCCACCACCACGCCCACCTGGACTTTTAGCGCTACCACCGCCTTGATCTCCAGGGCGATGGCCTTCAGGGTGGCGGGGTCCATGCCGAACTTTTTGTTGCCCGCCAGGGTCTCGCCACTCAACTTGAGAAGGACGCGATTATATTTGGGGGTCTGCGGCGCCATGGCGTTAAGTCATACACCCACCTGGAATCGACTGAAGCCTCTGACCTGGAGTTCTTTCTTCATCTTCTTTCCCACTTCTTTGAGAAACTGGCTGACGGTCTGCTCCGGATTTTTCACGAAGGGCTGCTCCAGGAGGCAGACTTCCTTATAAAACTTTTCCAGGCGGCCGACTGCCATTTTTTCGATGATCTGGGCCGGCTTGCCGCTCTCCTGGGCCTGAGCCGCATAGATGGCCTTTTCCTTGGAGACGGTCTCGGCCGGCACCTGTTCCCGGCTGACCGCCAGGGGATTGGTGGCGGCCACTTGCATGGCCAGGTCCCTGGCGGCGGCTACAGCCTCAGGGGCGGCGTCGCCACCGCTAAGCTGCAACATCACCCCGATCTTGCCGCCGTGGTGAATATAGGCGGCCACCAGGTCGCCGCGATAGCTACTGAAGCGGCGCACCTGGCACTTCTCCCCGGTCTTGGCGATGACTTCGTTGAGGTAGTCGGCCACGTTCAATCCGGGAGAGTGGGGGCAGCGCTGGGCCAGCAACTCCTCCACCGTTTCCAGGGCGGCCGCGGCCAACTGCTCCGCCAGGCGGGAGCCCAACTCCTGAAAGGAGTCGGTTTTGGCGACAAAATCGGATTCACAATTCACTTCCAGGAGCACCCCGGACTGATGATCCGGGCTGACATGGGCCCAGACGCAGCCTTCGGCGGTGATCCGGCCGGCTCGCTTGCTGGCTACTGCCAGGCCCTTCTGGCGCAGGTAGGCCACCGCGGCCTCCAGGTCGCCGGCCGTTTCCTTCAGGGCCTTTTTACAATCCATCATCCCGGCGTCGGTCCGGTCACGCAGGGTTTTTACCATTTCGGCGGTTATCTCCAAGTAATCTCTCCTTGCCACCCGGCCATTTTTTACATTGGGGAACAACCAGGCGGTGAAATGGGAACAGGTTAACTCACCGGAGAACCGAGACGTTTTGCCGGTGAGCCTGCTTCCCCTTTAGGCCTCGGTTTCGGCCGCTTCCTCAGCGGAGACTTCGGCCGGCGGGGTCGCCGGGACCTCCGAGGGTTCCGGGAACACGACCTCCGGGGCCGGGGCCGGCGCCGCTTCTGCCGTCAGGGCCGCGGCAGCCTCCTTATCCAACTGTCCCTGGAGGCGCTCTTCCGCCAGTTTTTTGCCTTCCAGCACCGCGTCGGCGACGCGGGCGGTGAGGAGGCGGATGGCGCGGATGGCATCGTCATTGCCCGGGATGGGATAATCGACCTCCGTGGGATCGCAGTTGCTGTCCACGATGGACACTAAGGGGACGTGGACCTTGCGGGCTTCCATCACCGCGATGTCTTCCTTGCGGGGGTCCACCACATAGACGATATCGGGGAGGCGCCCCATATTCTTGATGCCGCCCAGGGAGCGCTCCAGCTTGGCCGCCTTCTTCTCCATCATCAGGACCTCTTTTTTGGGAAAGCGGCGGAGGGAGCCATCTTCCTTCATGGCCTCAAACTCCTTCAGGCGGGCAATGGAACGGCTGATGGTCGAAAAGTTGGTGAGCATGCCTCCCAGCCAGCGGTGGTTGACGTAGAACATGCCGCAGCGTTTGGCTTCTTCGGCAATGGCGTCCTGGGCCTGTTTCTTGGTGCCCACGAAGAGGACGAGGCCGCCGTCCGCCACCCGCTCCACCACGTAATTATAGGCGGTCTTGAAGAACTGGACGGTTTTTTGCAGGTCGATGATGTGGATGCCGTTTCTGGCCCCGAAGATATAAGGCGCCATCTTGGGGTTCCAGCGGCGGGTCTGGTGGCCGAAATGCACCCCGGCCTCCAGCAGCTCCTTCATGGTGACGTAAGACATGGGTTTTCCTCCGGTTAGTCCACCGCTCCGCCGCCGGCGGGGCCACCGCCGCCTTTGGCAACTGGCGCCGGCACCGGCCCGCCCTGGCGGGGCGTGAGTAATTTATTGCAAATCGAATTTTTATAACAGAAATATCAGCAAATCACAAGATATTTTGGCGTCGGGTGGTGGGTCATTTTGAAAAGGATCGACAATGACTAAATTTTAGTCAATCATTTTCGGCGGGTCCCAGGTCGGTGAACTCGAGGCGGCGCAGATCAGGGTAGCGCAGCAGGATGATGCCGGCGCCCAGGGCGGCCAAGAGGCCCCCTCCGGCGATGGTGGGTCCCGGGCCGGCGAAGTGGGCCGCCACCCCGTAAATGAGGCTGCCTATCGGGGCGAAGCCCATGATGATGAGCGCGAAGAGGCTCATGAGGCGGCCCCGCAGTTCATCCGGTACGTTGAGCTGCAGCAGGCTGTTGCCGGTGGAGAGTTGGGTCACCATGCCGAAGCCGGAAATGAACATGAAGACCAGGGCGGCGTAATATGAGCCGCAGAGCCCCAGGCCCACCAGTCCCAGGAGAAACACGGCCTGACCTGTCAGGAAGGAGGGCATGGGAGGGCTAGTCTGCAGGCGGCGGGCCGCGATGAGGCCGCCCAAAAAGGCCCCCAGGCCGCTGGCGCCCATGAGGATGCCGAAGCCACTGGGCCCCACCCCCAGGGTATTCCGGGCCAGCATGGGCAGCAGCACGTAATAGGGCATGGCCAGGACGGCCACCAGGGTCATCAGCAGCAGGAGCAGCCGCACCTCCCGCCTGGTCCACAGGTAGTCTCCGAGTTCCTTCCAGGCGTGCCACAGGGGTGTCCAGGGCGCCGGCTGGGAGGAAGGCAGTTTGAGGAGCGCCAGGGCCAGGAGCACCGCCAGAAAGCTGGCGGCGTTGAGATAGAAGCAGTTGGCCATGCCCATGGCCGCGATCACCACCCCGCCCACCGCCGGCCCTATCACCCGGGTGGCGTTGAACAGGCTGGAGTTGAGGGCAATGGCGTTGGGCAGGTCCGGCTTGCCCACCAGCTGCACGATGAAGGCCTGGCGCGCCGGCATGTCGAAGGCCATTACCGTGCCGGAGAGGAAGACGATGAGGCAGAGGTCCCAAATCTTGATGAGCTGCAGGTCCACCAGCAGCCCCAGGACCAGGGCCAGCAACAATAGGGATGTCTGCGTAATGAACATCAGGCGCAGTTTGCTGGTGTGGTCCGCCACCACGCCCCCCAGAAGGGAGAAGAGCAGCACCGGCAGGGTTTGCAGGGCGCCAACCAGTCCCAGGTAGAGGGCGGAGTTGGTGAGCACCAGGACCAGCCAACTGAAGGCCACCGACTGCATCCAGGAGCCGGTGAGGGAGATCAGCTGGCCGGTGAAAAAGAGCTGAAAATTGCGATGGCGCAGGGCCTTGAAGGTTACGGAGTTTTTCATCAGAGACGCTGACTAACCTTTCTATTGTAAGGAATGCCTCGGGCCGGCGCAACCTGGTATTTTTTAGCTGTCAGCCGTCAGCAGTAGGGGCGACAGTGGCACAGGCTTCCAGCCTGTGATCGGGGTCGCCCTGCTTTCAGCAATCAGCTTTCAGCGGTCAGCTAAAAACAAAAGCAAGGCCAAGAACCCAAGAACCCAAGAACCCAAAGACCCAAAAGCTGAAAGCTGACAGCTAACTTAGCTGACAGCTATCATTACCTTTCCGCCTTGACAATTCTAGCGCCCCGGCCATAATAGATTAAATTTCTTAAGAAATGGAGAAGCGGGAATGTTTGCCCTGAGGCATCTGCTGGTGGCCCTGGCCCAGGTCCTTAACCTGGTGCTCACCATGTATATGTGGCTTATCATCGCCCGGGCCCTGATTTCCTGGGTGAACCCCGATCCCTACAACCCCATCGTCCGGTTTCTCTATAAAGTCACCGAACCGGTGCTGGCCTGGGTGCGGCAGCGGCTGCCCCTGGTCTATAGCGGCCTGGATCTGAGCCCCCTCCTGGTGCTGCTGGCCATAGTATTTTTGAAAAATTTCCTGATTGCCAGTCTCCTGGACCTGGCCTACCGGACCTGTTGAGGACTAGCCTCGGGGATGTCCACCTGGTTTTCGCCCACCTGCCAGGGCTACCTGCTGCGGCTAACGGTGGCTCCTGGGGGCCGGCGCACCGAGGTGGTGGGCTTGCATGGCGACCGCCTCAAGGTCCGGCTGGCGGCTGTCCCGGAAAAGGGGGCGGCCAACCGGGAACTCCTGGCCTTCCTGGCTCGGGCCCTGAAGCTTCCCCAGGGCGCCTTCCGTCTCCTGGGGGCCCGCAGCCGCAGCAAGCTGGTGGAAATCCACGATCTCTCCCCGGACCTGGAGGCCCGCCTGGAAGCCCTTCTCGACACCTCTTCCACCAACCCATGCCGGAAGCTCTGATAAAAAGTTCAAAGTTCAAAGTTCAAGGTTAAAGGTTAAGGGCAACCTTACTTCGAGGTGAAACTTTGAACTTTGAACTGAAACTTTGAACTTTGAACTATCTCCATGTCCGCAGCCGTCCTTGACAAAGGAAGTGAAGATGATGACCATTAGGGCGAAAAATCATCCAGTGGATGAGGCTGGGAGTGGTTCGGCCGGAATGACAGAATATTATGAGATCTTGGGGGTCTCCCGGGATGCCTCAGTGGAGGAAATCAAAGGCAGTTACCGGCAGTTGGCCCTCAAACATCATCCCGACAAGAATCCCGGGGACAAGCAGTCGGAAGAGCAATTCAAGCTGATTTCCGAAGCTTACCAGGTGCTGTCGGATACCGAGAAGCGGGAGCTTTACGACCTGTATGGCCATGCGGGCCTGGCTGGTATGGATGTCGGCGGCTTCAGCGGTTTTGAGGATATCTTCGGCTCCTTTGGGGACATATTCGAGGAATTCTTCAGCTTCGGGAAACGGCCGGCCCAGGCCGAACGGGCCCAACCCGGGGCGGATCTGCGCCAGCGGGTGATCCTGACCCTGGAAGAAGTGGTCCGAGGCCTGGATACCAGCCTGGAGGTGGAACGGCGAGTCAGTTGCCGGCGCTGCGGCGGCAGCGGCTTGGAGCCCGGCGTCCAGCGTCAGAGCTGCCCGCGCTGTGGGGGCCGGGGCCAGGTTAGCCAGCCCCGAGGATTTCTGAAGATCTTCAACAATTGTCCGGATTGTCTCGGGGCTGGCACCCTCATCACCTCCCCCTGCGTCAACTGCGGGGGCGGCGGCACGGTGAAGGAAAAGAAGCAGCTCCAGGTGCGTATTCCGCCGGGGGTGGACAGCGGCACCCGCCTGCGCCTCCGGGGGGAAGGGGAAGCGGGCGCCAGAGGCGGCCCTGCCGGTGACCTTTACCTGGAAGTTCAGATCACCCCGCATCCCATCTTCTCCCGGAAGGAACGAGATCTCCGTTACCAGGCGCACCTCTCTTTTGTGGAAGCGGCCCTGGGCGCCACGGTCACTATTCCCACCTTGAATTCCAAGAAGCTCCTGCGAGTGCCAGCCGGCACCCAGCCCGGGGCCACCTTCCGCATCCCGAGGGAAGGGCTTCCGGGCCTCAGGGGCAAATCCAGGGGCGACCTGGTGGTGGAAGTGGCCCTGGAGACCCCCACCCGGCTCAGCTCCCAACAGAAGCGGCTACTGGAGGAATTCCTCAAATTGCAGGCTAAACCCGATGGCAAGCGGCCCAAGAAAAGGGCGGAGGAGGAGAGGTGAGTTTTGAGCCAGAATTACCTGAGTAAGATTTTCAGTCGTTGGAAAATCTACCTGCTTTAACAGGTAGTGGTTTAATTGGCCCCCTCCCATTCCTTCAGAAGAAGCTCACTTAAAAAATTAAAATCCTAACTCCGCACCCCTTAACTCAGGCGTACTTAAGCCGTCCAGCCTCCAGGGCCCGGATCTGGTCCCGCAGGGTCGCGGCCCGCTCAAAATCCAGCTTCTTGGCCGCGGCCTGCATCTCCCGCTTCAGGCGGGCAATCCGGGCTGCTGCTTCCTCCTCCAGCAGATAGGGGGCCGGTTCTTCGGCGGCCATAGGCACGGTGACATAATCCTGTTCGTACACCGAGCCCAGGACGTCTTTGATCCGGCTCTGGATGGTCTCCGGGGTGATGCCGTGGCGTTTATTGTAAATTTGCTGCAGGGCCCGGCGGCGGTCGGTCTCCTGGATGGCCACGGCCATGGAGGGGGTTACCCGGTCGGCATAGAAGAGCACTTCGCCCCGGACGTTGCGGGCCGCCCGGCCGCAGGTCTGGATCAGGGAGCGCCCGGAGCGCAAGAAGCCCTCCTTGTCCGCATCCAGGATGGCGACCAGGGAGACTTCCGGCAGATCCAGGCCTTCCCGCAAGAGGTTGATCCCCACCAGGACGTCGAAGACTCCCAGGCGCAGGTCCCGAATGATCTCCATGCGCTCCAGGGTGGTGATGTCGGAATGGAGGTAACGCACCTTAAGGTCCAGGTCCTGGTAGTACTCGGTAAGGTCTTCGGCCATGCGTTTGGTGAGAGTGGTTATCAGGACCCGCTCGCCCCGCTGCGCCCGGGCCCGGATCTCGCCCAGGAGATCATCCACCTGGTGGCTGGCCGGCTTCACGGTGATCTTGGGGTCCATCAGGCCGGTGGGGCGAACGACTTGCTGCACCTCCCGGCCGCCGGCCTTGTCGAGCTCATAGGGGCCCGGGGTGGCGGAGACGTAGATCAACTGGTGCACCCGGGTTTCGAACTCTTCGAAACTGAGGGGCCGGTTGTCCAGGGCCGAAGGCAGGCGGAAGCCGAAATCCACCAGGGTCTGTTTGCGGGAACGATCTCCCCGGTACATGCCCTGGAGCTGGGGGATGGTGATGTGGGATTCGTCGATGACCACCAGGGATTCCCGAGGCAGGTAGTCCAGCAGGGTAGGGGGTGGCTCCCCCAGGGACCGGCCGGTGAGGTGTCGGGAATAATTCTCGATGCCGTGGCAAAACCCCAGCTCCTTCATCATTTCCAGGTCGAAACGGGTGCGCTCCCCCAGGCGTTGGGCCTCCAACAGTTTCCCCTGTTGCTGGAACCAGGCGAGGCGCTCGCTCAGTTCCGCCTCGATGGCGGCCATGGCCTGGCGGCGTACCAGGTCGGTGGTGACGTAATGGGAGGCGGGATAGACCGTGATTTTTTTGAGGCGGCGTAAGGTCTGGCCCCGCAAGGGGTCGATCTCCTTGATGGCCTCCACCGTGTCGCCCCAAAATTCGATGCGGATGGCCAGATCCTCTTCATAGGCCGGAAAGATCTCCACCCGGTCGCCCCGCACCCGAAAAGTCCCCCGGTGAAAATCGAGGTCATTCCTCTCGTAAAGGATCTCCACCAGCTTGGCCAGAACCTCCCGGCGGTCTTTGACCACGCCCTCCTCCAGATAGAGGAGCATGCCGTGGTAGGCCTCCGGCGAGCCCAGACCGTAGATGCAGGAGACTGAAGCCACGATGATCACATCATTGCGGTCAAACAGGGAGCGGGTGGCGGAATGGCGCAACCGGTCGATGGCTTCGTTGATGGAGGCGTCCTTCTCGATATAGAGGTCCGCCTGCGGCACGTAGGCCTCTGGCTGATAATAATCGTAGTAACTGACAAAATACTCCACCGCGTTTTCCGGAAAGAACTCCTGGAACTCGCCATAGAGCTGGGCGGCCAGGGTCTTGTTGGGGGCCAGCACCAGGGTGGGCAGATTCACCGCGGCGATGACGTTGGCCACCGTGAAGGTCTTGCCGGAGCCGGTCACCCCCAGCAACACCTGATGGGGCTGGCCGTGCCTCACCCCCTGGATCAACCGGCGGATGGCCTGGGGCTGATCCCCTTTGGGCTGGAAGGGCGTGACTAGATGGAACTGCTCTGACATGTTATTAATATCGGCAAATTTAAATATAACATTTTTTGGGTCAGTGGGGCTGCGGCCCACTGACCCAAAAAGGAATAAGATATTGGGGAAGGGGGCTAAGGGCTTTTTTGTAAGTGGCCCTCCCCCCAAAGATCACATCACACCTGGCCGATTATTTTGTCAAATTCCTCCACCGGCAGGGCGGGCGAGGTGGTGAAAGAGATGCCGGTCATTTTGCTCAGGGCCAGGGAGGCCTTCACGGCCGCCTCGATGCCGGGCAGGCTGACCACCAGCAGCAGGTCCATCTTTCCCAGCACGGCGTAAATCGCCTTCACTTCCCCGCCCAGTTCCTTGACCTTGTCCCGCACCTTCTGGGTGCGTCCCGGGCTCATCTCTTTCAGGGCCTGGGCTGAGTATTTGCCAAACATCAGGTATGTGGCCATATGAAAACCTCCTTGAAGTTTATTAGCGGTCAGCAGTCAGCTTTCAACGATCAGCTAAAAGCAAACCTGGTTAATGGTGGAATAGCTGTCAGCTATTAGTTAGCTCTTCACCCGCCAAACGGTCCCCTGGGGAGTATCTTCCAGGACGATCTCCATTTCGGCCAACGTTTTCCTGATGGCGTCGGCCCGGGCCCAGTCCTTGCGGTTCCGAGCCAGTATCCGCTCGTCGATGAGGCGCGCAATCTCTTCCGGGGCAATCTTCAGGTCCACGGCCTTCTGTCTCAGGGTTCGGACCATCTCGACCGGGTCGTCCTGGAGCAGATTCAGCACCCGGCCCAGGTCCGCCAATTTCTGATAGATACCGCCAATGAATTGACGGTAGATAGGATCGCCACTGGGTTGTTCCAAGAGTCGGTTGGTTAGTCGCACCGCGTCGAAGAGGTAGCCCAGGGCCTGGGCGGTGTTGAGGTCGTCAGCCATGGCCGCGTCGAACTGGGCCTCCACATTGCTTATCCGGTTATGCTCCTCATCGTTCAATCTTTCCAGATAGGAAGAAACCGTTGTTGAAGGAAAAAGAACTTGCGGATGGTGCCTTAAAATATCCTGAACCTTTGCCAGGCATGAATAAAGCCGCAGCAGGGCGGCCTCGGCCTCGGCCAGGGCGGCGTCGGAGAAATCGAGAGGGCTGCGGTAGTGGCCATTGATGAGGAAGAAGCGTACCACCTCCGCGGGAAAACGGGCCAGGACTTCCTTGATGGTGAAGAAATTTCCCAGGGACTTGGACATCTTCTCCTGGTTGAGGGTGAGCAGCCCGTGATGCAGCCAGTAGCGGGCGAAGGGCTGGCCGGTGGCCGCCTCGGCCTGGGCCAGTTCGTTTTCGTGATGGGGGAAGATCAGGTCCTGGCCGCCGCCATGCAGGTCGAAGGTCTCCCCCAGGTAGTGCATGCTCATGGCGGAGCATTCGATGTGCCAGCCGGGGCGGCCCGGGCCCCAGGGGCTGGGCCAGGCCGGCTCTCCGGGCTTGCTGCTCTTCCACAGGACGAAGTCCAGGGGGTCTTCCTTGTGCGGGTCCACCTCGATGCGGGCGCCCACCCGCATGTCATCCGGGTTCTGGCCGGAGAGCTTGCCGTAGCCGGGAAAGCTGCGTACCCGGAAATAGACGTCGGCGGCGCCCCGGTAGGCGAAACCACGCTCTTCCAGGCGGCGGATCAGGGCGACGATCTGGGGCAGGTGGTCCGTGGCTCGGGGCTCCCATTGGGCCGGGGGCAATCCCAAGGCCGCGGTGTCTTGCCGGAAGGAGGCGATGTAGCGTTCGGCCACCTCCTGCCAGGAGGTTCCGGTTTCCTGGGCCCGGCGGATGATCTTGTCATCGATGTCGGTAAAATTTCTCACCCAGTTGACCGTTAGCCCCTGACGGCGCAAATAGCGCACCAGGACCTCAAAGACCACGCCGGAGCGGGCGTGGCCCAGGTGGCAGTCGTCGTAAACCGTCACTCCGCAAGCATAAAACCCCACTTTCCCCAGGGTCAGGGGCTTGAAGGCTTCCTTGCGTCTGCTTAAGGTATTATAGAGCTGCATCGAAGAAGGGGGTTGACAATGTCGATCAGATAAGCGAAGTCAATTCCCAGCAAATTTCCTGGCAGGAAAGCCGCAGGGGGAACCATGTCCGAAGTAATTAGTAAGATAACCAAAAACGCCCGCGAAGTCGTCTTGCTATCGCTGTCCGAGTTTAAGGGCCACCGCCTCATCGATATCCGGGTGCACGTCCCCGGGGAGCAGGAAGGGGAATGGCTCCCTACCCGCAAAGGGATTTCCCTGGCCGTGACTCTTTATCCGGCCTTCAAGCAGGGGCTGGCCAAACTGGAACGGGCCTTGCTCCAGCAAGGTCTGCTGGACCCGGAAGACTTGGAACCGGAAGCCCCGGAATGAACCTGTAAGTTTGAAATATACCCCATCAGCACCGGCCAGGCAACGAAAAGGCGGCTGGGTCCAGGCGGCCGGCGGGGTGGGCGAATCAGGCGCGCCCGCCGGCGGACTGGCATGGGCCAGTGCTCAAAGACCAGTAAAATAAGCTACTTAGGAGATATTTTCTTAACCGCAAACCGCAAACCGAAAACTTATTTATCCCCCGCGCCTTCCCCCAAGGTGCCGGAAATTTTTCCCACCGCCTTGCTCAGGCCTCCGGGCGTCACTATCTTTATGAAAAAGACGGCGGCCGCCTTTTGCGTTTTTTTCGTTTGAGGTGGCGCCCGGAAAGGAGCTCAGCATGACCTATACCGCCAAGGATTTTTCTTTTCTGTTGGGTATGAAAGGCTTTAGTGACACCTTGCTCAAGAATCATTTCACCCTCTACCAGGGCTATGTGACCAACACCAATAAGGTCCTGGACCTGCTGGCGGCCCTGCTTAAGGACGGCAAGCAGGGAACCCCGGAGTTTGCCGAACTAAAGCGGCGCCTGGGGTGGGAATTCAACGGCATGCGACTGCACGAACTCTATTTCAGCAACCTGGGGGGCAAAGGCGACCCCGCCAAGGCCCCGGAACTTACCAAGCGGGTGGAGGCCCAGTTCGGCTCCGTGGATTCCTGCGCCAACGATTTTATGGCGGTGGCCTCCATGCGGGGCATCGGTTGGGCCGTCTGCTACGAGGACCCGGAGACGGGTCTGATTATCAACCAGTGGATCAATGAACATGACGTGGGGCATCCGGCGGGCCTAAAACCCTTGCTGATTCTGGACGTCTTCGAGCATGCCTACATGACCGACTACGGCATTAAGCGGGTGGACTACCTCACCGCCTTCTTCAACAATGTCAAATGGGAAGTGGTGGAGCAACGCCTGCATTGACCAGGGGTGGCGGTGGAGGGGTAGACGGAGGAGATCGCCGCCGCGGCGAGCCGTTTGCCCCTTTCGCCTTTCCCAAATTATTGGTCCGCAGAATCCCGTTTTCCGCCGAAAAATCCTTTACAAGCCTAATCCCCTGAGGCTATCTTTTAAAAATAATCATCGGGAGTTCAGTCAGGCAGGAGAGAACATGCGCCGCACCGGCTACGTTTATGACGACCGCTACCTGTTGCACGATCCGGGGTCGTGGCATCCGGAACGGCCCGACCGGCTAAAGGCCATCCAGGCCAGCCTCAAGGATAGCGGGATTCTGGAATTGCTGATCCATCTCAAACCTTACCCCGCCCCCCTGGCCTGGGTGGAGCGCCTGCATGATCCGGATTATATCCGGCGGTTCCAAGAGGCCTGCCAGCGGGGTCAAGAAATCTTTGAGGTGCAGGACTGCGGCATCAGCCCGGAATCCTACGAGATCGCCCTGCTGGCCGCGGGCGGGGTGATGGCCGCGGCGGATGCCATCATGGGAGATAAGGCCGATAATGCCTTTTGCGCGGTGCGGCCGCCGGGGCACCATGCCGAGCGGGCCCGGGCCCTGGGCTTCTGCTTTTTCAACAACGTGGCCCTGGGCGTTGTCTATCTCCTGGAAAACTTCGGCCTGGAGCGGGTGGCCATCGTCGATTGGGACGTGCACCACGGCAACGGCACCCAGCATCTCTTCGAGGCCGACCCCCGGGTCTTTTACCTGTCGCTGCACGAGGACCCGCAGTACTGCTACCCCGGCACCGGTTACCGCCGGGAGGAGGGCAAGGGTCCGGGTAAAGGCTTCACCCTGAACCTGCCCTTTCCGCCCCACAGCGGCGACGAGGAATATCTGGAGGCCTTGCGGAACGAGGGGCTGCCCCGCCTGCGGCAATTCGCCCCGCAGTTCGTGATGATTTCCGCGGGCTTCGACGCTCACGCCAAGGATCCCCTGGCCCAGATGCACCTGACCCGGAGCGGCTACCGGGAGATGACTCGCCTGGTGCTGGATCTGGCCCAGGAAAGCGCCGGAGGCCGGCTGATCACGGTGCTGGAAGGCGGCTATAACCTGGAGGTTCTGGAGGAGTGCGTCGAGGACCACCTCAGGATTCTCTTGGACATCCCTCTGGATCATTCCTGATGAGAGGGGGGCGTGCCCCGGTTTGGCTTTTTTACAGAGCGAGTTGGGGAACACCGGAGCTGCCTCCGGGGGGGCCTGAACTTTTAGGGCGGCGGCCCCGCGATGTCAAGAATCTCCTGAAAGAATTTTCTTGACAGTCAACCCGGGTGTGTGCTAACGAGATTGCCATCCTATAATCAGGCGTAAATGCGGTGCTCGGGGCGACAAAGTTAAGATAATGACGGTATGGCGGGGGCCGGCCGTTTTTTTTTGGGCCTGCCCCGCCCTGGCCGCTGCCGGCAAAGGAACCAGGGTTAAAAGGAGTGAGGAATGGCGATCAATAACGGTACGGTCAAGTGGTTCAACGAAGCCAAAGGCTACGGTTTCATTAAACGCGAGGACGGCCCCGACCTGTTTGTACACTACACCAATATTGCGGGCTCCGGCTTCCGCACCTTGAAGGAGGACGACCGGGTGGAATTCGAGGTAAGCGAAGGCCCCAAAGGACTACAAGCCATCAATGTCAGCAAAATCGACGCAGCCATCGCCGTGGAAGACATCGCCGTGGAAGAGTAGAGCAAGCCTGGGAGGCTACCGCGCCGGGAAGAAATCAACGAGGTGAGATGAGGCGTGGCAGATTATCTTGCAGGAGTTAAGGTAGTTAAATAATTACCCCATCTCCCTGAAAACCAGGGGCGAGCCAATCACAGGCTGGAAGCCTGTGCCACTGCCGCCCCTGATTTTTTTTTTGAGATTGGCTGCCCCTAAAAAAAATTCAATTCATCCCGATTTCCTCATCCGTCAGGTAACAGGCGGGATCAGAGGCCCAGAGGTCGCCGCTCAGGGCCTCGGCCCGGACCCGGAAGTTGCCGGCGCAGACCTCCAGCCAGCGGCAGCGGGCGCAGCGCCCGCCCACATAGCGCTTTTTGTCCTTGAGCCGGGCCATGAGAGGATTCGTCAGGTCGGTCCAGATCTCGCCGAAGGGGCGGCGCTGCACGTTGCCGAAGCTATAGTGGCGCCAGAACTGGTCGGCGTGCACCTCCCCGTCCCAACTGACGCAGCCGATCCCCCGACCGGAATTGTTCCCTTCGTTCATTTTGAGCAATTCCAGGACCTCCGCGGCCCTGCGCGGGTCTTCCTTAAGCAGCTTCAGGTAAATATAAGGGCCGTCGGCATGGTTATCCACCGTGAGCACCTCGGCGGCGCGGCCGGAGTCGAAGATTCGGCGGGTGCGGGCGCAGATCAGGTCCAACAGCTCCCGGGTCTGGGGGTGGCTCAAGGCCTCGGCCACCAGCTTAGTGCCGCGGCCGGCATAGACCAGGTGATAGAAGCAGATGCGGGGAAGCTGGTATTCCTCCGCCAGGTCGAAAATGGCCGGCACTTCCCGGTAATTGAGGCGGCTGACGGTGAAGCGCAGCCCCACCTTGAGGCCCATCTCCCGGCAGTGGCGCACCCCCGTCATGGCCGCGGCAAAGGAGCCGGACTCGCCCCGAAAGCGGTCATGGACCGCCGCGGCGCCGTCCAGGCTGATGCCTACGTAGGAGAGGCCCAGGTCTTTCAGGCGCCAGGCCAGGTCCCGGCTGATCAGGGTGCCGTTGGTGGAGATTACCGCCCGCATGCCGTGGGCCACGGCCCGGTCCACCAGCTCCAAGAGGTCCGGCCGCAACAGGGGCTCACCCCCGGAAAACAGGACCACCGGCGCCCCGAAGTCCTTCAGGTCCCGGAGCAAATCCAGGGCTGCTTGATGGCTCAGCTCATCCTGGGCCGGGCGGGCGGTGGCCCGGGCGTAACAGTGGAGGCATTTGAGGTTGCAGCGCCTGGTGACATTCCAGACCACCACCGGCTTTTTATCCGCCGAGAACTGCAAAAGGTGGGACGGCAGCTCTTGGGCCTGGCGGCCCTGATAACGCAGGAGGTCGCCGGCTTCCACCGCGCCGCAATAGAGTTTGGAGACTCCTACCATGTCCTGGGGTTATTCCCGAAAGCGGGTCGTCTGGTAATGATCCCGGATCAGCCGATTGAGATAGGAGTCGAGATCGGCCAGGGCTTCCCGGGTCAAGATGAAGTGGTCCCGGGAAGTGCGGTCCCGAACCAGTTTCAGGGCGTAGGACAAATCCTCGGAGAGACGGTCGCAGACGGCTAAGGCGGAAATGCCGCCCTCCAGAGCCCGGCGCAGGATTTCATCCACCGCCTCTTCATCGAAATGGAGCTGGATGGCGTGCTCGTCAAAGAAGCGGTCCTCGAAGACCCGCACCTGCTCATGAAGACGGCCCATCTCCTGGAAGCAGGTCTTCAGGTCGCAGTCCCACTGATGGTAATGGTCCACCAGCAACTCCACCCGCTGGTCACTGAGGGGCAGCTGGTAGCGCCCCCGTAAATCCTCTTCCCGACGCCAGATGAATTTCTTGAGGATGTCCCGTTCGGCCCGGGCCGCTTTCTGGAAGCGCTTGCGGATCTCCGGATCACCCGCATTGGCGATGAGCCTCTCCAGCTCTTCCTGGGATTCCCCCACCAATTCCGGGGTGACCAGCAGTTCTTTGATGTCTGTGGATGGCAGTCGCTTTTCGAACTGGAGGAGGACCCGCTCAATGACGCTCACCAAACCCCGGGCCCCGGTCTTTTCCAGGGCCGCCTGGTCCGCCAGCAGGCGCAGAGCTTCGTCCTCGAATCTGATGTCAATCCCATAGGCCCAAAAATCCCGTTTCTTGCTGACAAGGATGGGGTTATTGGGGTTGCGCAGGATTTCGTACAGGTCCCCGGCGGTGAGCTGCTCCAACACAGCCACCACCGGCAGACGGCCAACGAACTCCGACTCGAACCCGTATTGAATCAGGTCTTCGGCGGTGACCTGCTTCAGGAAGGCCCGCTCTTCCTCCCGGGTGGCCATCTTGCCATGGAAGCCGATCTTTTTCTTACTGAGGCGCTCCTTGACAATCTTATCCAGGCCGTTGAAGGCGCCGCTGACAATGAAGAGGATGTGACGGGTATTGAGGGTGCGCTTCTCCTTCTTGCCGGTGCGGCGGTAGTGTTCGATGGCCTGGATCTGGGACACCGGGTCGTGGGCCACCTTCAGATCCACCTCGGTCTCCTCCATGGGCTTCAGCAAGGCCCGCTGCACCCCGGTGCGGGAGACATCCGGCCCGCCCCAGGTGTGCGCCGCGGAGGCAATCTTGTCGATTTCGTCGATATAAATGATGCCGTATTGAGCCAGTTTCAGGTCGTCGCCGGCGGCGTATACCAGGTCCCGCACCAGGTCTTCCACGTCACCGCCCACATAGCCGGTCTCGGAGAATTTGGTGGCATCTCCTTTGATGAAGGGAACCCCGATCTTTTTGGCAATGAGTTTCACCAGGTAGGTCTTGCCCACCCCGGTGGGGCCGATGAGGATGATGTTATTCTTGATGGAGCCCACCCCCGGTTCCGGTTCCCGCCCCTTTTCCAGGGAATGGCGGATGCGATTGAAGTGGGTGCAGACCTTGGTAGCCAGGATGCTCTTGGCGAGGCCCTGTTTGATGACGTATCCGTCCAGGTAGGCTTCCATCTCTTCGGGCTTCAGGTCAAAATCGATCTTGCCGATCGGGTCCCCCTTGCCCTTGTCTTCCCCGTCCACCCGGGGTTTGGTGATAAGCTGGGGGGCCAGGACCTGGATGCGGCTGCCATATTTCTTGGAAAGGTAGTCGCTCAGCTCCTTTTCCAGTTCTTTGGGATCCGGGATCTTTTCCATATCTTTGAGGGTCGGAACTAAATAAATTTTAAAGATTAGAGTTAAAGGGAGATATCCATGGTTAACTAGATTATATCCATGTATGCCCCGGCTTGCAAGGTCAGCGCGGTAAGCCCTGCGCTAAAACATTAGTTCAAAGTTCAAAGTTCAAAGTTCAAGGTTCAAGGTTAAGCGGCCCGGGCTTGGCCGGACCCAAATTACCAAAAGGGATTGGGGATGGCGCTCACCGGCATGCATTAACTGAGTGGGATCTCAGCTCGCCTTAGGCATTCGGGTTAAATTTTTGGCCCACGCCAATTGGAGTAAACTCCCGTAGGTCACAAATTCACGCCCTTCAATGATCTTGATAAATTTTTTATCAAGTTTGGGTTTCTCGCCATCAGCCACGCTCTCATCCTCCTTATTTTAAATGGTTAATCTTCAGTTTTGGTTAGGCATTTCCGGATTTTCTTCAGCAGCTTCGACTCGAAAATATGCAAACAGAGGTAGATGATCAAACAGATCAGGAACCCGGCTGTGATCGAGCTTATGACGAAGAAAGAAGCTCCGAATAACCGACCCAGCAGCATGGAAATCAGAAACAGAATCATCGCCAACATGATGATCCCCGGCGCTGACCAGAGAAATTTTGAAAATTTTTTACTCATCTTTTTTTTTCTCACCTCCATTTCGCTCCTTGAAGTAGAGCAAGGTTAAAAGGGCCAGGACAAGTGCGGCCAGAATCCCCACCAGGTTTACGAACCCGACCACCTGTTCCTGGACAATCAGCATGTTCATGATTCGGTCTCCAATGAGGAAGGCCGCCCCCACAATGATGAATGCTATCCATGAGAGAGGAATTTTGATCACCTCCTTGGAAATTTGATTTTGTTGGGTTTTGAAAACTTTTGGCGCTATCAGGTTTGGGAGAATTAAGGAGTGGTGGGGGATTTTGGCGGGGGTAAAGCCTTTGTGGCCAATTTGAATTTCAGTCTCATTAGGCAAACCACCAAGATCAATAGTGATATGGCGGAGAGTAGTAAGGAAACACATGTCAGAGTCATTAGCGTTTGTGCATGTTCCAGAAAGTCAATGAAGCTTGACCAACTGGCGGGGATCATGAATTAGACCTCCTTTCTCATTGATTGAATGATTTGGGATTATTTTGTTTTTCAATATATATAGAAGAATTTCCTTTTCCCTCGGGTTTTCCCTCCACCTGTTAATAGATTCCTTGATCTTGACCACCCGGATGTCGACAAAATATGAATTAATTAGAAACCTTTATATTTTGGTCAATATTTTGCAATTGTGAACCACCATAATATTGACCTTTTATCCAGACATTATTTATTTTGCCATTAGGGTCTAATATAAACCTTTTTGCAATGGCGAGGGTTATTTCTAACGTTGTGCGATGGGGTAATTTTTCACAACGTATTCTATAATAATTTGGCAACAGGGTGTTCTCGGTGCCCAACGTTACAATTTTCCATCCATCTTTTAATAGGTGTCCCGTGGCGCTATCAAATTTGACAATAGGATTTCCCTTTTTATCAAACCCCAACAACTGGAGCCCAGGATTAACAAATGTTACCCCAGGCAAGTTGCTTATCTGTCCAATGGCTTTAATATATACATTCGGATGATCCGCTCGTATTGTAACATCAATGTCTTTATAATCATCGTCGTTGGGATTTTCAATTGCCACACGGAGGTCCATTAGATCAGGAGTCCATGTTATTCCCCCATACACAGAACTATGGGGATAGGCCACGTTAATTACTTCAGATCGCATAAGCAATGGTGCTTGTTTGTTTAAGCCTTCTTGCCTAAGTTTTTCAACTGCTTCTGTTAACGACATAATTTCATCATGTTGCAACTGGTCGGGGTGAATAATTTGTGTATCAGTAGTTTGTTGATTTTTGGGGCCAAGAAGCCATTTTATCCACCATTTTTTAGTTTGATAAAGTGCCAGAATCCCAGCAAGACCTAAGCAAGAGTATCCTAAATAAACGCTTATGAAACCGGTCATTGTGACCCCCACCCCAACCAAGACGCAAATGGCGGTCCAAATAGCCGTGTCTTTGTCCATAGATTTTCCTTGACAAAAATCATCAATCGGTAAATTAATGACATACTTACCTCGATTAGCCAAATATGTCAAAAAAAATAAGGAGACCTTTCACATGGCCACAGAGATCATCAAAATCACCGGACAGATTGTAATTTCCCACGCCTCTATGAGTGAACTATCCACCCAGGAATTAGTGGATGAGATTAAAGACGTTTACAATGTCCTGGCTTCTTTGGAAGGCGGTGCTGTGATCCCAGAGGCCATGGCAACGGAAAAAGCACCAGAAGCCGGGGTGGTGAAGAAACCGTCGATCAAGTTGAAGGATATTGTGACGCAGAAATACGTGGTCTGTCTGGAATGCGGCAAGAAAATGAGAACTCTGAAACGCCACATCCAGAAAGCTCATAATCTGCTGCCGAAGGAATATTATAAACATTTTGGCCTTTTAGATCCGAAAAAATATCCGCTTGTATGCAAAGAGTATTCTGAGCAGCGAAGAAAGATGGCGAAAAATTGGGGATTTGGGGTAAAGGGAGGCAAGAAGAAGGCGCCGGCGTAAAACCCGGTTACATCTGGTTATGGGGGGATTGCATCTTGGGGGGGAATAGCCATGCTATACAGATGTATTTGGCCGGGGTGCAATAAAATTTGGGGTGAGCTGGAACCAGGTATTAGTGGCTACAGTCATGGGTTATGTTCTGTCCACATAAGATTGGCCTTTAAGACCACCTTTCGGAGACTTCAAATCAAAGAAGGGAACCCCGACTGCTACCTGAGGTGCTTTGGGTACTGTCACCGGCATTGGTGCACATTCCATCCCATCTGCCCAATTGAAAACCCTGGGCCGGAACACATGGCGGAGTTGCTGGTTAGACTTGAAGAGCGTAGGCAGTCAGTTAATTTTGACAATGAGGAGTGACTTGCCCCTTTAGCCAGAGAGGCAGTGGGGTGGCGGGTAAGCAGGTTCATCTCTGGCGTTATTTTTCCTGAATCAGACTTGATTTGACAGTATCCCCGCAGATTAGTTTCTGTATCCTTTTTCCATTAACCCGCCGCCGTCCCAAGGGTTGCAATATTACCATGGAATAGAAAATGAAAACTCTTCGATGGCATATTATCTGGGTCATTATCATAATCGTGGTCGTGCTTGGGATCGCCTGGTTTTATAACGGCGGGGAACATTTTAAGGGCGTGGCTTCTGTTTGTTATGGATTTTTGATCGGATGGCTGTCTGGTGCATTCACAGCCAAATCCGTTTATGAGAAAAAATCTGGGAATAAAATAGGCAACACAAAATCTTAAATAAGAAATATCAAAGAGTTTATATCGGAATGCCTATCCCAAAAGACATACAGGAAATAATTAATATAAAATTAACAAATATCCATATTTTAGGAAGATAATTAATTAATATTATATTGTAATATCAATTAGTTGTCTCATATAATTAATAAATTAACGAGATTTCCAAAACTTTTCTTTATATATTACAAGTAATATATTTATATATATTATACTATATATTTTTATAACCTATTTTATAGTAAAGTACGTTAATTTATTAATTTTTCCCTTATAATGGCCGTCATTACTACGTTTGCTGAATTAATCATTTCTAAAAAAATTAATCTCATATTAATTTATTAATTCCTCCCTCTCTATCTTTTGGGAATCCCAGCCGCTGAGGCCCTGAAACTGCTGGCCTGGGCCGGGAACCGCTGCCGGGGGCACCTGCTCTCCGACCTCCTGGTGGGTTGCGAATTTCTGGGGGCGGCCCTCCGGGGGGCCCATCACATCGCGGGCGCCAACCTGCCCCTGGTCGGCAATGAAGCATCCCGGCAAGGCCTGGCCCGGAAACTCCGCCAATCGTGGCAAAGGGATGAGGATTTATACCGCCGGGTGCAGGGGGCGCTGCTGGCCCGGGAAAACGGTCTTGTCTGAGTTATTAATGGGAGCGGAAAAGAGATTAAATTCCCCCTCACCCTAACCCTCTCCCCCATCGGGGGAGAGGGGATAAAGCTGGAACCCCTTTCATGCTCCCGTTAATAAGTTTCGAGTTTTAAGTTCGCAAGTGAGATGAGAGCGAGGAGTTCATCTTTTCCAGGAAAAAGGTTAAAATAAAAAAAATAGCTGCCTCCAGGAAAATTAGTTCTGTTCCCGGCCCGAGGCGGTTTTTTCTCGAAACTCGAAACTCGAAACTGGGCGACCCGATCACAGGCTGGAAGCCTGTGCCACTGGCGCCCCGACAACTCAAAACTCGGAGGTTCGTATCCATCGCCCGTTTGGCAACCTGACGGGATTAAAATCCCACCAGTATCGCCAATTGGAGCGGCTCTACCGCCGCAAGGTGCCGCTGGCCTTGCTCCTCACCCCGGAGCTGGCCAGGCAACTGGCAGAAATCTCCCGTTCCCTGCACCGGCAGGTAGGGGTGCTCCTGGATCGCCAGGGCGTGGTGAGCCACGTCCTGGTGGGGGACGCCAAGGGCCTGGTTATTCCCCCCCTGCCCCGGGAGCGCGGCGCTAAGGGCCGCCTCAAGGGCCTCCGCCTGATCCATACCCATCTGGACTCCAGCATCCTGACCCGAGACGACTTGATGGACCTGGCCTTGCTGCGCCTGGACGCGGTGGCCGCGGTTACCGCCGGTGCCGATGGGCAGGCGGGGGCTATTCAGGTGGCTCACCTCTTGCCTCGGCCCCTGGACGGGCATAACTGGGGGATTATCGAGGCCTCGCACCCCGGGGCCTTGAGCCTCGATTTTGCCGCCCTGGTGGCTTCCCTGGAGGAAGAACTGGCACAGGTGGAGACGGCCGGGGAGGAGGGGAGGGGCCGGGAGCGGGCCATCTTGATCGGGGTCACCGGCAATAACTATGCGGCCGCGGAAGACTCCATGGAGGAACTCTGCGAGCTGGCCAGGTCCGCCGGCCTGGAGGTGGCGGCCACCCTCATCCAGCGCCGGTCGCGCTTCGATCCCCGCTTTCTCATGGGCAAGGGCCGTCTTTCAGAACTGGTCATCCAGGCCTTGCAACAGGGTGCGGACCTGCTGGTGTTCGACGCCGAGCTGAGCCCTTCCCAGGTGCGCTCCATCACGGACTTCACCGAACTCAAGGTCCTGGACCGCACCCAACTGATCCTGGATCTCTTCGCCCAGCGAGCCCGCAGCCGGGAAGGCAAGCTCCAGGTGGAGATGGCCCAGGTGAACTACCTGCTGCCCCGCCTGGTGGGCAAAGGAGACGCCCTCTCCCGCCTGATGGGGGGCATCGGCGGCCGGGGTCCGGGGGAGAGCAAGCTGGAAATGGACCGCCGCCGCCTCAGGGACCGCCTGCACCGGCTGCGCCAGGAACTGGCCGGGGTGGGGGCGGAACGCCGGGAGCGGCGCCAGTCCAGGCGGCGCCAGGGCCTGCCGATTCTCTCCATCATCGGCTACACCAACGCCGGCAAATCCACCCTGTTCAATGCCTTGACCCGCGCCGGAGTGCTCTCCGAGGACCGCCTGTTCGCCACCCTGGACCCCACCAGCCGCCGCCTGCGCTTTCCCCGGGAGCGGGAAGTGATTATCACCGACACCGTGGGCTTCATCAAAAACCTGCCCAAGAACCTGCTGGAAGCCTTTAAGGCCACCCTGGAGGAATTGGCGGAGGCCGACCTCCTCATCCACGTGGTGGACCTGAGCAATCCCCGCTTCGTGGAGCAGATGGCCGCGGTGGAGGAAACCCTGGGCTCCCTTAATCTGCAGGACAAGCCCCTCCTGAAGGTCTTTAACAAAGCCGACCTGGTGGACCGCAATCTGGCCGCGGCGCAATGCCGTATCCATCACGGGGTGGCCATCTCGGCCATCGATCCGGGGAGCTTGCCTCCCCTCATCGCCCGCCTGGAGAACCGGGTGGAGTCGTTTTTTAGCTTGGCCGGCCGGACGGATTTGGGCAAACTACAGAGGGAACTTTAGGGCGCCATCCATCCTCGGGCTAGGACGGCTCAGCCACCAGGTTAAAAGGGCGGCCAGTCGTAGGGTGCGTCTTACGCACCATTAATCTCCAACGGGTAGGGGCGACAGTGGCACAGGCTTCCAGTTTGTGATTGGGTCGCCCGGAAGACCCAACGGGTCGCCCCTACGCCTTTGCTAAAGGCGCGTATGCGCCCTACGAAAACTTGGCGTGAGGTTCATTCAGAATTGGGGTGCGCACCGCGCCTCTTCACTCAGGCCTGCCAGATATTCAATTGGAACCGAAGGGAGGCCGGGCCGGCGGCCAGGACCAGCCAGCCGCAGCCGGCGGGGCCCAGCCCGGGGACGGAGCTGGCCGGGGTCCCCTGCAATGCCTGGGGACCGGGCCAGGCAGTGGCGGGTAGAGAAAGGTGTAAAAGACGGTTTTCCGTTTTCCGTTTTCCGTTTTCCGTCAAAAAGATCCCGTCCCTATCATAAACTTCACTGACCCCTGGCCCCTGACCCCTGGCCCCTGCATTATGGGTATGGCCATGGAGGCAAAGGACCTGGCGGAAGCCGGCCAGCAGGGCCGCCACCTCGCGGCAGTCCGCGGTCCACTGTTGCCAGGGCCGATAGATGAGGTCCAGGGGGGCGTGGGAGAGGAGGATGAGGGGCGCTTCGGGGTCCATCCCGGCAAGCTGCCGGGCCAGCAGGTGGCGGCCGGGCTCCCCCACCCGGAAGAATGGTCCCCCGGGGCCCGGACACCAGGCGGTGTGCAGGCCTACGATCTGGAGGGCAGTTTGCCGGTTGCCGTTTCCGGCTTTACGTAAGGCCTGGGAAAACCGGGGTTCCCCAAAGAGGCGGCGCCAGGGGGCGGCCCCGTCCGGCAGGCCGTCGCCCTCGCCCATGAGCATTAGCAGAGGCCCCGGCAGGCCGGCGAGGATCTCCTTCCCCAGGGCCAGGGCCCCGGGGTGGCCGCGGTGGGCCAGGTCTCCGGCGAACAGGACCAGATCGGGCCCGGGCTTGAGGGCTCGCAACTCCGCCACCGCCCGGGCCAGGGCCAGGGCCTCGGGGCGCCCCTGGTCAGCGTCTTTCAGGTGCGCATCGGCCAGAAAGGCCACCCGCATCTCCGGGCCCCCAGCCGTCGCCGCGGCTGGGCGGAGTTTTTTATTAGGGCGGCTGAGGGCCCAGCCCCCCGCCAGTCCCAGAGCCAGACACCGCAAGAATTCCCGGCGTTTCATTTGGGGTCGACTACTTCCATATCTCGTTGATGAATTTGAGATATTGCCAGTTTCTCTACCTCTGTCTGTTTTTTAACCACCAGGGTGCCGGCCATGATGTCATGGAGGGCCTGTTTCTTCTCGGTCCAACCGGCCATCATAAAGCCGACAAAGAGAATTAGGGAAGAGACAATTTTGCCGAAATATCTGCCGGTGGCCCTGGCGAAGGAGAGGCGTTCCCCCTGGAGGTCGGTAACCTTGAGGCCCAGGGCCATCTTGCCCAGGGTTGCTTGTTTGGGGGAAGACTCCATGAGGGCCCAGTAGAGCCATGCGACTAAAGTGCTGATACAATGCCTTATTCCGAAGGCCACCCCGAATGCTTTAACCCCATAATTTCCTCCACGGAGCCCGAGATCCACTCTGCCAATAGATTGCACCACGAATTCGGCGCCCAGGATTACAATGGAAATAAAGATGCAATCAAGGACAAATGCCACAAATCTTAGCCAGAAGCCCGCATATTTCACGGCGGCCGGGCTTCTTGCGGCGATCCTCTGGATCTGCGGCTCTCCGGCTGCCCAATTAAGGGTTTGGCCGCAGTATTGGCAGAAGTTGGTCAACTCCGGCGCCTCCTTGCCGCAGGCTGGGCAGAACATATACTCCCTCCCCTAAGGATTTATCTTTAAAATTACAAAACTCCCTTGGTGGACGGCACCCCGTGGACCCGGGGTTCAGGCTGGGTGGCCATATCCAGGGCCCGGCCGGCGGCCTTGAAGATGGCCTCCAGGATGTGGTGGGTGTTCTCTCCATAGGGCACGGTGATGTGCAGGGTCAGGCCGCCATGGACGCACACCGCTCGCCAGAACTCCTTCACCAACTGCGGGTCCATGCCGGCGCCCCCCGGGGGCAGGTGCGCATCCAGATGAAGGAAGGGGCGGTTGCTCAGGTCAACGCTGACCTGGGCCAGGGCCTCGTCCATGGGTACCCGGGCCTCCCCGAAACGGCGCACCTGGGGGCGGCCCTGCAGGGCCTCCCGGAAGGCGTGCCCCAGGCAGATGCCGATATCCTCCACGGTGTGGTGCTGGTCTACTTCCAGATCACCGCTGGCCTTGATCTTCAGGTCGAAATAGCCGTGGGCCGCGAACAAGTTAAGCATGTGGTCCAGAAAGGGGATGCCGGTGGCGACTTCCGACCGGCCCCGGCCATCCAGCTCCAGTTCCAGTTCCACCTCGGTTTCCCGGGTCTGGCGGCGGACCTTGCTCATGGGTGCCATGACACTGTTCTCCTTGGAGTTGGTTAAGCGATGCGCTGGGAGTCCTGGACCCATAATAAAACTTTTCCCCGGCCACGGCAAATGGTAAAATTAATTTCGGATTTTCTCCCTGAACCGGGGGGCAAAAATTATGGAAAATGGGCTTTGCCCCTTCCCCTGGCCTGAGGTTACCAATGATTAATCAGAGGTCTAAGCGGCGATTTCTCACCCTTACACGAAATACCAAAAATACCAAAAATACCAAAAATATAAAAACCGTCTGGACCTGGGTGGCCCTGGTTTTTTGGACCGTCCAGGTCTTCCTCCCCCGCGCCTTGCTGGGGGCTGAACCGGCGCCCCGGGCCATTCTCACGGAGGACCGCCATGATTTCGGACAAGTCTTTGAAGACCGGGAGTTAAGCCATACCTTTGTAATCCGCAACATTGGCCAGGAGCCTTTGGAAATCCTGAAAGTGGACCCGGAATGCGCCTGCACCGTGCCCCGCTATAACAGGACCATCCCACCCGGCAGCCAGGGTGAGATTACCTTGACCATCAAGCCCTATTCGTTGATCCACCAGTTCCGTAAGGACACCCTGGTCACCACCAATGATCCGGAGACCCCGGAGTTCCATCTGGTGCTCGCGGGAGATGCCCTGCCCTTCATCGAAATCCAGCCAAGCCACATTGTGCGGCTCAAAGGGTCATCGGGGGAAGAGGTGCGGGGCCAGGTGTTGTTCACCTCACACCTGCCCGGGCCGTTTAAGATCACCGGTTATCGCACCAATATCACGGATAAAATCGAGATAAGCCTGAAGGTGGTGCAGCCTGACCGGGTCTATCTCCTGGAAGTGAGTAACCGCAGCGGCAATTCGGGACCTTACGCCGGCATCATCGAGCTGACCACCACCTCGGCGCAGCGGCCCCGGCTCATCGTCCGGGTTTTTGGCGATATTTACCTGCCTCCGGCGGCGCACCAGTAAGGAGGAGTTCGTTCAGCAGATGGGCGGCGCAGGTCCTGGCCGCCTGGGTTAACAGCAGTTCCGTTTCCTTGGGGGCCGGCGCTCCCGGGTTGACCGGGGAGTTCAGCCTGATCCGATCCTGGAAGGCGAAGAGGATCTCTGACCCCCGGCTGACCTGCCCCTCAACCGTGAGCGCCGCGGTGATGCTGCCGGTGATGAACCTGAGGGAGCCTCCCCGGACCTCCAGGCGGGACACCGTGCCCCGGAGCACCGTGTCGCTGTGGGGGTCGACCTTGAGGCCGTTGGCCTGCATGGCACGGGAGATCTCCTCCTGCAACAATGCCTGAAAGGTCTCCGGGGCCACCCCCCGGGCGGCTTGCACCGGGAAGGGCGAAAGGGCGTAAGAGGTTCGAGCCGCCGCCCAGCCGGGGGCCCGATAGGAGGCGGTCACATAACTGCCCGGTGGTAAGGTAATACCACCCACGGTGGGGGCCGGCCGGGGGGCGCAGCCCCCCAGCAGCCAGGCCGGAGCCATAACCAGGGCCGCAATCAGACCCAAGGAGGTGCATTTATTAATCCACATGGCCAACTGATTACCACAATCGGGGTCTCTCTGCCAAAAGAATTAACCGGTCACTTGCAGAAAGGAGGGTTTAAGAAGCTGGCAGTTATCAGTTATCAGGTATCAGCTAAAGGCAAAAGACCAAGGGCGAAAGCTAATTGAAGGATTTTAAAAAAACCGGAAAATTTGGCAAAAGAGCCGGCAAAGAAACTGTAGCAGTGCATTCCCAAGCAGCAATCCATGGGCCTTTAGCTCACCCGCAACGATGAAAAATTGGCAACTTTTCCGAACAGCCGTTCATGGGCCTTTGGCCCACCCATAAATTATGAGAAGACCGGTGGGGCGGGCGTCTCGCCCGCCACTCAGTCCGCACAGGTTTTTTCCGAGGGACGCCTGTGCCACCAATTCTTCACAACCTTTCAAGGCAGGAACTTGGGAACGAAAATGAGTTAAGCAAACGCTAACCTCACTCAGCAAAAAGCAAAAAGCTGAAAGCTGATGGCTGAAAGCTAAGAGCTATTTGGTGAATTCTTTCCGGTCAGGGCCCGCCTTTTTGTGGTAAGATATTCGGGGTTGGCCAGCCCCTCGTCTAAAGATGTTATGTACCAGCTCAAGATTCCGGTAACTCACAGCCAGCGGACCGGGTTGATCACCATCCGGCGCATTCTAACTTTGACTGCCATCCTCCTGGCATTGCTCCTTTTCGGGAGTCTGGGCTTTGTCTGGCTGGAAGGCTGGAATTTCTTCGACGCCCTGTATATGACGGTGACCACCCTGTCCACCGTGGGCTATGGGGAGGTTCACCCCCTCTCCCCAACCGGACGGCTGTATAACATGGGGCTGATCCTCGTCGGCATGGGGGTCCTGGCCTATATCATCACTTCCCTGGCCCGGGTGGTGGTGGAAGGGGAGATCAGAGAGGTCTTGGGGAGACGCAGCTTGGTGAAGAACATCCAAAAACTGAAAAATCATTATATTATCTGCGGCTTCGGCCGCATCGGCGAGATTATCGCCCGCCAACTTCAGGATCGGGGCGTCCCCCAGGTCATCGTGGAAAATAAGCCCGAGAACCTGAGCCGCTTGGAGGAGAGCGGTTATTATGTCGTCTCCGGCGACGCCACCCGGGAAGAAGTCTTGTTAGAGGCGGGCATTGACCGGGCCCGGGGTTTGGTGGCGGTGGTCTCCTCGGATGCCGACAATGTCTACATCGTCCTGTCAGCCCGCAGCCTCAACCCTGCCCTCTACATTGTGGCCCGGGCCGAGGAGGTGGGGGCGGAGCAGAAGCTGCTGCGGGCCGGGGCCAACCGGGTGGAATCACCCTATGAAATGGGGGGCCGGAAGATGGCCAACGCCATCCTGCGCCCCACGGTGACCACCTTTATGGACCTGGCCCTGGCCGAAGGGTTGGAGTGGAGCATGGAGGAAATCAAAGTCGGCGCTGGCTCGTCCCTGGTGGGGGTGGCCCTCAAGGCCTCCGGCCTCCGCCAGAAGCTGGACCTCATTCTGGTGGCCATTAAGCGGGGCGACGGCGAGATGCTCTTCAATCCAACCCTCGATACTCTCATCCTGGAAGGGGACACCTTGATTGCCTTGGGGATGCGCCGCAATCTGGAAGCGCTGGAAGAGCTGGCGAGGTAGCTGTCAGCTGTCAGCGTAGGGGCGGCAGTGGCACAGGCTTCCAGCCTGTGATCGAAGGTCGCCCGTATAGGGTGGGCACTGCCCACCATTTAGTCGTAGCGCGTCTCACGCGCCATTATTGGTGCATAAGATTCACCCAACAAAAAATGGTGGTGCGGCGATGCGCCGGTGCTACCGGCGCTGGACCCGAAGGAAGCCATGACCAAAGCCATCATTGGACGAGGGGTGAGCATCACCTTCCTGGGGCATTCGGCCTTTAAGTTATCCGCGCCCGGGGTCGCGGTGCTCATCGACCCCTGGCTCAGCAACCCCCTGCACCAGACCCCGCTGGACCAGGTGGGCCAGGTGGATCTCATCCTGGTGACCCACGGTCATGGGGATCACGTGGGCGACACGGTGCCGCTGGCCCGGAAAACCGGGGCTGCGGTGGTGGCCATCCACGAGCTGGCGCAGATCCTGGCCGACCAGGGTGTCCCCCGGGTGGTTGGCATGAACAAGGGTGGGACCCTGGACGTCGCGGGTCTCAAGATCACTATGACCCAGGCGATCCATTCCTCCACCATGGAGGTGGAGGGCAAGATGGTGGCGGCCGGGGAGCCCGGCGGTTTTATCGTTGTGTTTGCCAATGGCTTTACCGCCTACCATGCCGGCGACACCGCGGTCTTCGGGGACATGGAACTCATCCGGGAGCTTTACCATCCGGAGCTGGCCATGCTGCCCATCGGCAGCCACTACGTCATGAGTCCCCGGGAGGCGGCCCTGGCCTGTCGCCTCCTCAGACCCAAATGGGTCATTCCCATGCATTACCGGACCTTTCCGGTGCTCACCGGCACCCCCCAGGAACTGAGAGACCTCCTCAAAGGCGAGCCGGAGATCCGGGTGATCGAGCTGGAACCGGGAGAAACGGTGGAGTAAGGAAAGCATCTATCAGCCATCAGCAGTCAGCTGTAGGGTGGGCACTGCCCACCATGTTAACTGATTACTGACCGCAGGGCGACCGATCACAGGCTGGAAGTCTGTGCCACTGTCGCCCCTACATCCTCAGCGGAGTGAAAATGCGCCGCAAAAAGCGCTGGCAGCTACATCCGGAGAGGCCGGAACAGGTTAAGGAGCTCAGCGCCCGCGTTGGGTTGCCGCCCCTGGTGGCCCGTATCCTCCTGAACCGCGGCCTGAAGGGGGTAGAGGACATCCAGGCCTATCTGGACCCCACCCTGGAACGCCTCTATCCACCCTTCGGGCTGGCGGACCTGGAGACGGCCGCCACCCGCCTGGGCCGGGCGGTGCGCCAAAGAGAACCCCTGGCCATCTACGGCGACTACGACGCCGACGGCATCACCGCCACCTGCCTGTTACAGCAGTTTTTTACCGGGCTGGGGCTCCCCTGTTACAGCTACATCCCTGATCGCCTCCGGGAAGGTTACGGCCTGAAGGTGGGGGGTATGCAGGAGCTGCTTCCCAAGAGCCGCCTGCTGGTGACCGTGGACTGCGGCATCAATGACATTCAAGAGGTAGCCTGGGCCGGGAGCCAGGGGCTCGAAGTCATCGTTACCGACCATCACGAAGTCTCGCCTACGCTGCCCCCGGCGCTGGCTGTGGTCAATCCCAAGCGGGGCGGCCCCGATTATCCCTTCCGGGACCTGGCCGGAGTGGGGGTGGCCCTGCTCCTGGCCCTGGGGGTGCGGGCCGAACTCAGGGCCGAGGGCTGGTTCCGGGGGCATAAGGAGCCCAATCTGAGGCCCTATTTGGACCTGGTGGCCCTGGGTACCGCGGCCGACGTGGTGCCCCTCCTGGGGGAGAACCGCATCCTGGTGCGCCAGGGGCTCAAGGTCCTGGAAGAGAGCCGCCGGCCGGGCCTGGTGGCCCTGAAGGAAGTGCTCAGATTGGCAGGCCAGCCCATCTCCTTCCGGGACCTGGTCTTTCGCCTGGTGCCCCGGATCAATGCCGCGGGGCGTTTGGGCCAGGCCCGCTGCGCCCTGGAGCTGCTCCTTTGCGGGGACCTGGCCCAGGCGCGGCTCCAGGCCAACTATTTGCACCAACTGAACCGGCAGCGCCAGGCCCTGGAGGAAGCCGTGCTCAAAGAGGCCGCCGCCCTGGTCCGCCGGGAAAAATTACAACAGCGAGCGGTAATGGTGCTGGCCCAGGAAGGCTGGCATCTCGGAGTGCTGGGCATCGTGGCGGCCCGGCTGGCGGAGGAGTATCACCGCCCGGTGGCCCTGGTGAGCCTGAAGAACGGCAGCGGCCGGGGTTCGGCCCGCTCTGTGGAAGGTTTTCACCTGTTTCAGGGGCTGCAAGCCTGCCGGGAGGTCCTCAGCCGCTACGGAGGACATGCGGCGGCCGCGGGCTTTGAGGTGGCGGCGGAGAACCTGGCGCCCCTGCAAGAGAAGCTGGAGCAGGCCTTTGAGGAGCAACTGGGCGCCGGCTCTTGCCTCCATCCCACCCTGAAGGTGGATGCCCAGGTGGAGCTGGCGGAGCTGAACCGGGAATTCTTCGGCCACCTGGAACGGCTGCTCCCCTTCGGCCCGGGCAATCCCGCGCCGGTGTTCGTCTGCCGGGAAGTGGAGTGCCTGGGATCCCGGGTGGTGGCGGAGCGGCACCTGAAGGTGCAGTTGCATCACCGGAATTGCGTCATGGAAGCCATCGCCTTCGGGCAGGCGGCCCATCATCCACTAACCGGGGAACAGGAAGTGGCCTTCAGCACCGGCCTCTCCCACTACCAGGGCCGCACGATCCCGGAATTGCTGTTGCTGGATTGGGGAGGGCCCTAAGGAAGGGTTTTCGGTTCTAAGATAGGGGGAAACCATGGCTAAAGTAACTGAGCGCATCAAATCCGCAGCTTTTGATTTGTTAGAGCAACATCCCGACGGATTGCGATATTCCGAGCTACATACAAAGATTATGGCTATTGATAGTGGCTTCAATTCTAACACCGTAAATGGCTGCATCTGGAATCTCGATACAGCCTTCCCAAGCAAGGTTTACAAACCATCAAAGGGGCTATTTCGCCTTCTGAAGTACAAACCTGCTGAAACAGAAGTAACTGAAGAACTTCCTGCAATTCAAACGTCCGTGGCTAAGTTCAAGGAAGAGGATTTTTACCGTCCGTTTGCTGACTGGTTAAAAAACGAAATAGAAGACGTAACCCACGTCATCGAACTTGGCCGCAATGTTTTCAAGGACAAATGGGGGACTCCAGATGTCATTGGTAAGCGAGAATCACGCCGAAGTGATATCATCAAATGGGCAACCGAGATAGTGTCTGCCGAGATAAAAACAGATACAGCGCAGTTAGTTACGGCGTTCGGTCAGGTGTGCGCCTATAAGTTGTTTAGCCACAAGGCGTACCTTGTTGTGCCCCGCCAATCCCAAGACGAAGAAATTTCGCGCCTTGATTCTCTATGCCAAATTTTTGGAATTGGCCTCGTCACCTTTGATGCCAAATCTCCGGCAACCCCGGATTTTAGCATATTAGTACGCCCAGGTCGGCATGAGCCTGATTTGTTCTACACCAACAAGTATATGGCCCTAATTGAAAAGGAACTTTTCTCTTAGGTCCTAACATTTTTTTTCACTCGTTCCCAAGCTCCTGCTTGGGAACGCAGATGTGCCCCAAGCTCTGCTTGGGCGAGTGTTTGCATGATATTTAACTGCAACTTAATGTTCCTTTAGCAAAGCGGAGCTTTGCAAAAAAAAAAGGGTTCCCAAGCAGGAGCTTGGGAACCAGATAAAAAATAACGCTGAGCTGTAGCTGGTCCGATAGGGTATCGGCGCAGGAGGCTCGGTCGCGAGCCGCAATTCGGGCGAGTGTTTCCAACTCCGCTTTATGAAAGGAAACTGAAATGGCGTGGTATTTTTTCGTGCTCGAATTCGTCAGCGGACTGTTTCTTGCCAACGGTGTCCCTCATTTCGTTCAGGGCGTTTGCGGCCACCGGTTTCAGTCACCCTTTGCATCGCCGCCCGGGGTCGGCGAATCCTCGCCACTCAGCAACGCCCTTTGGGGATTTGCAAATTTTGTGGTAGGCTTTGTCCTTCTCTGGTTCTTCGGACCGCAAGGTTCTGAAGCAGGAATTGGGTGGATCCTGGTGGGCTTGGGCGTCTTGGTTGCCGCAGTCTGGCTATCCACCTATTTCGGCAGGTTGCGCTCCAAGGCCCGTTAGAGTGCGATTAGTTCAGACTGAACCAAGTCTTGCTCTCGCATTGTTTTGCCGCATAATCTTTCCTGATTACGCATAAATGTCAGCCAGCTTCAACAGCCGGTAGGGCATGGGCGCTGTTCTGACTGGGGTGGGAAGGGGGGGCGAGGTTTACTCGGTCGCCCGGCGCTGTTCTTCCATCCGCTCCAGGAGAAATCCGAAGGAATTGGTGCGGATGACCCGGCTGAATTGATTGCGGTAGTTTTCCAGAATGCTTACCCCGTCCACCGCCACGTCATAAAGCAGCCAGCCCCTGGAGGTGGAGTGCATGAGATAGGTCACCGGGATGGTATCATTGGTCCGAACCAGAGAAGTATCTACCCTGGCCTTGCCGCCGCCTTCCTGGCGTTCCTGCCCGTATTGGATGTTCTCCTGCTTGAGGAAGTTGAGAACCATGCGGGAGTAAGAAGCCTGGAATAGGTAACCGAAAGTACTGGTGAATTGCTGTCGTTGCCCCGCGCTGATCTGTCCATAGGTGGCCCCCAGAGTATCCTTAGCCATCATCGGAAAATCGAAATCTTGTTCAATGATCTGATGGATGGCCCGACTCCGGGCCTTGGCGTCCAGGGAAGCATCATTCTGGATCGCCATAGTCTTGTCCAGGATCCCCCGCACATAGGCGGTAGGGCTCTCAGCCCCAGCCCGGAGGACCCCTATCCAGATTACCACCAGGGTCAGGCTAATGATCGAGAGTTGCTTTTTCATCGGATTTTTTCCTCAAGCTATGGTGCAGCCATTGTCCTAAACCCAGATAATGGGCAACGGATGGCTGCCCCGGTTCATAATCTTTTGCCCACAGACGGAGAAAGGCCGGCAAAATGCTCAGAGAAGCCACTAAAACGCTGAGGCTTCCCACCGTCGCCAATAGCCCCAGGCTGAAGATGCCCCTGTGTCCGGAGATCATCAGGCTCCCGAACCCCACGGTGGTGGTCAAGGCCGCCAGGGCCACCCCTTTGGCGGTACTGGCTGGCAGAGCAATGGCCCGGGTCGATTCCTCCAACTGCCAGCGGGTCAGGATGATTATCCCAAATTCGATCCCCTCTCCCAAAATTAATGGCAGGAAAAGCACATTGGCCTGATTGAAGGAGAGGTTCAGAACCCACATCAGGATCAAGGTTAGGCCGGTCCCCACCACCAGGGGAATAAAGGCCAGCAGCGCCAATGTCAGGTTGCGGAAAAATATCACCAGCATGGCGGCAATGGCCACCAAGGCAATTCCTGCGGCGAAGAGGACGGAATTGCGAAAGCCCCTGGTAAAGACATAGAGGAGCACCGGATCCCCCACCACATTGGGGTCGACGCTCCAGAGACTATTCACGAACAGTTTCAGGGGTTCAAAATTCCAGACATCCTGGGAAGGAAACACCCTGAGTAGATAAGTCCCTTGCGGGCTGATGAACCGCTCCCGCACGGACCGGGGCAAATTCGCCTGTGTGGGCGGGGCTGAGTCCAGGGCTGATTTCGCATAACCCCGCAGCAGGCCCCATTTGTCTTTTAGATCCGCGCCAAAATCGTGATTGAAGTCGGCCAGGCGCGCCGCGGCCTGGGGATTCAGGTCCGTATTAAGCAGGGGGATGATTTTATTGATCAATTGATGGGTTTCTTCTACCTGCTGTTTAGTGGCCGCCTCTTCTTGCCCCAAATTTTTGGCGGCTTCATCCACCTTAAAATTAATCCGCCCTAAAATGGAGGTCAATTCCTTGGGGTTGGCAGGCCTGGCGGTGGCGCCGGCAAAATTTACCGAGTTCAAGACCGGCTCCATCTCGGTCAAAATCCGGCGCTTCTCCCCCATCTTGGCGGGCAGAAAAGATAGCACCGATTCCACATGCGAAACCGTGGACAGCTTTTTCATCGCCTCACTCCTGGCTTCCAGCTCCTCCAGCGTCGCGGTGGCCAGGGCGCCGTAAGAAGTCGAATATTTGGAACCTGCCATGAGCTTGTTTTCCCACACCACTGATTCGGTTTTGGGATTTTGCAGATGCAGGGGATTTAAATCAAAGTGAACCTGTAGCAGACAGACCCCGCCCAGAGCCGTGATCAAGACCCCCAGCGCCACGATCAACCGACGATGGGTCCAATGCAAGTGCAGAAAAGGGCTGGGGGGCGCTGGACGATGCTCGGGAATTCCAGCCGGCGCGCATCTTTCACTGACCATGACCAGGGCCGGTAACAGCAACAGACTGGCGACCAGCATCGCCACAACGCCCATGATGAGGATCAGCCCCAATTCGGCCAAGCCCTTGAAGCTCACAAAGGCCAGGGGCAAAAAGGAAAGTATCGCCGCCCGGCCCGCATAAATGATGCCCGGGGCCGACCTGCGAAAAGTGCGCGCCAGGGCTTCGGCGCTGCAATGTTGGCCCGCTAGCTCTTCTTCCAAGCGGCAGAACCAATGGATGCCGTAATCGATAGTGAGCCCCAGGAGTAAGGGTGCAAAGACCAGCGAAAGGATATTCAGGTGCCCCACCACCAGGGTAACCAACCCAAAAGTCCAGCACAGGCCGATAATCAGCGCCATCCCTTCCGCCAAGGTCCGCTTCAGGCTCCGCAGAAAGACGATGAGCAAGATCATCTGGCTTAACAGGGATAACCAGGTGGCCAGGGTCATATCCTTCATGGCGCTGCTCATTTCATCCGATTGCAATGCGTCCGGTCCGGTCACCCCTGTCTGGATCCCGCGGAATCGGCCTTTAACCCGAGCCACCGCGTCCCGCAGGAGTTTTACATCCTCATGGATGGTCTTGTAGCCGTCGGGCTGCGGAGTAACCAGGAACATCAGGAATTTGTTATTCTCCGTAAAAAAGTAGCCCTCTTGGCTAAGGTCGCCCAACTCCTTGGGATAAAGGGCATTCAAGGGAGAGACATAAGGGTGGTTCCCTTCCAGGCTAAGACGCAATTCTTTGAGGCTGGCGTTTAAGAGGTCTAGGTCGGGCTGCTCTTGCCCTTTGTCTTCTGTCAGAAACCCGGTGAACAGATTGCCGATCATGGCCCGAGTCATCTGTTCGTTAACCAGCTTATAGAAAGTCATCAGGCCCGGCTCGGCAGCCAGTCCGGACAACAGATTTTTCTGACCCACCAGGTTATCTTTGAGCTTGATCAGGTCATTGGTATCCAAATAGAGCAGGGCCCAGCGCCTGAAACTCTTCGGGTCCAGGCGATAAAAGAGATCGGGAAACCGGTCGGGATAGCGGCGCAACTCGGCTGCCAGGGCATCGGCGAATTTAGTGGTCACCTCGGGGTGGCCGTTTCCCACCACCACCACCAAGCCGTCCCGGCCTCCGAAAGCCCGATCCATTTGGTGGGTGAGTTGAAGGAGGCGCCTATCGCTGGCCACCAGGTCATTCCGGCTGGTGCGGATGGTCAGGCCATGAAAAGTATAATAGACCGCCACCCCGGCCAGCAACACGGAGACTACAATGATGTTCCAGGCGAATAGTTCTATCCCCTTGAGAAAAATCTTGATACGTCGATTTAAGCTATTCTCAGGAAGCAAGCTCGTCCCTTAAGCGCAAATTCGGTTTTTTGGAGTAGCAGGCAAATCGGCCGGATGATGCGTGCACGCCTCCCCCAGTCCGGCCTGAGCCTTGTCTTGCGGATAGGATTCTCCCCCAAAATAAAAATTTAACATAATCATCAAAGCACCAGATTGTAAGGTTTAAATTAGGCAAAATCAATTTAAACGGGGCCTGCCAGTCAATGCTCTCCCGGTTGGAGAACGAGGTTCTGGGTCAGGGAGCTGGGTTAGAGGCTCTTGATGGTGCTCTGATGCGGTCTAGCGATGCCCTATGGAGAAGAAAAAATAAGCGTCGCCCGATTATTGATCTGGGTTCCGCTACACCGTATTATAGGGCGGCCCGTGGCCGCCGAACCTCAGGCGGCGTGCCTAGCACGCCCTGGGTGTCTGGTTAAAGGAACTCGAAACTCGAAACCGGGCGACCCGATCACAGGCTGGAAGCCTGTGCCACTGTCGCCCCTACAACTCAAAACTCAGAACTCAATCCTGCTCCTCCAGCTTTTTTAGCAGGCCCCGGGCTTCCCGGTGATCTTCCTCCAGGTCCTGCGGGCTGATGGCGTGGCGCCGGGCCTGCAAAACCTTCTCCAGCTCCTCTCGGGCCTGGGGCTTCCTCCTCATGGCCAGCAAGGTTTCCGCCAGATAGAGGTGGTTCGTGCTGTTGTCCGGCGCCAGGCGGACCGCGGCTGTCAGCTGCTCCAAGGATTTTTCCCGGTTTCCCACCGACACGGGCCAGCCGGGCGCCTCAAAATAGATGCGCCCCAACACCCGGTGGGCCCCGGCCTGGTCATAGGTTTCATCCAGGACCAGGGACCGTTCAAGTTCGTCCATGATTTGCGGCAGCAGTTTAAAGCCGCGGAGGCGGTTGACATCGGCCAGACCGCTCAAATTCAAGGCCTTCCAGTAATGGCCGGCGACCCCGTCAGGCTGTTGGGCCAGGAGTTTTTCGGCGTAGGTCAGACCTTTCTCATAATAGCCGGCCCGGGAGGCGTCGGGGGCCAAAGCCCCCAAAACGAAGCAGGTGCGCGCCAGCCGGACCAACAACGGCGGGGACTCCGGCAGCAGCTCTTCATAGAGGGCCAGGGCCTGCTGCGCCTGCTGGTAATCCAAGGCAGGGCTCTCCATCAGGGCGTCGGCCCGGGCCATTTTATTCGGTTCCGCCGCCTGGCCGCCGGAAGCGGACAGAAGCAGCACCATCATGGCCACCAAACTGATGAGTGAGTTTTTCATCTAGGTTATCTCCGAAAATCTTTGCTGTGGTCAGTAGGGTCCGGCAAGGTTTTTGCATTTAAAGTCACGGGGAGCCCTCTGGATACCCGGACTCTGGGTCTCCCGCGCCAATGAGCCCAGGCTAAAGCCTGCGGCTACAAGAACATGTAGATATTTTTAAAGGTATTTCTGAAACATGACGCTAGCTGATCATTTCCTGAAATTTGCAAGTTTTTCCCCTCTCCCATCGCAGGGGAGGAGGGGATTCGGTTGCATCAGTATAATATGTGGATATGGGTGAAATTACAATGATATATAGTTTAACTGCAGGATAGTGTAAGTTTCTTCGTGCATTTTTGTTGCCTGACTCTGCTGAAATCTTCAGGCAGCGACTGCAAAGGAGCGGTCAATTCGTGGCGGCGACTGGCCGCCACCCTGAGGGATAAGTCCTTGCCCGCTCGCCGGTTCTGTGATAGAGGATGAAGTATACCTGCGAGGCCTAAAGGAGGAGCCATGGCTGGGGTCAATAAGGTTATCTTGGTGGGCAATCTGGGGGCGGATCCGGAGATGCGATTCACTGCAGACGGTACGGCGGTGTGTAAGTTCTCGCTGGCTACCAGCCGCAGATTCACCGGCAAGGATGGGCAGAAGCAGGAAAAGACCGAGTGGCACCGCATTGTGGTCTGGCGCAAACTGGCAGAGATCTGCGGCCAGTATCTGTCCAAGGGCAAACAGGTAGTGATCGAGGGCCGGATCGAGTACGGATCGTATGAAAAAGACGGGGTGAAGCACTACACCACCGATATCGTCGCCGAAAACATGCAGATGCTGGGAAGCCCGGGCGGAAACCGCCTGCAAGAACCGGAGCCGTCCTTTGAGCCACCTCCCGGAGGCGTCCCGGAAGACGATATTCCCTTTTAAGTTTTTGGTATCGCAGGGATCGCGGCCACTTGCCGGGAAGGGAGCCGCACCCGGCTTTTTTTTAGGGCCGCCATCCCCTTTTTTTTATGAGCGAAACCAGGCTGGGGCACAGTGAGCCTTGGTAAATCAACGGACCCTCAGGGAACAACTGCGGAAGCTGCTCCGGGAAGGGGATTACCCGGAGCTGCTGGCCCTGGCGGCCGCTGACCGGCGGGTTGGGGAGACCCTGCTGCAATTTCTCTATGACCCCCGGGACTTGCTGCACTGGCGAGCCCTGGAGGCCCTGGGGCGGCTGGCCGGGGCCCATCCCCGCCAGGTGCAGAAGCTCATCAGCCGCCTCTTGTGGCTGCTGAACGAGGATTCCGGCAGTTTTGGCTGGGGGGCGGCCGCGGCCCTGGGGGAAATCGGCAGACACCAGATATCCCTGGTGAACGAGATTATCCCCATGTTTATGGGTTTGCTTACCGAAGAGTTTTCCCGGGCCCCCATGCTCTGGGGTATCGGCCGGCTGGCGGAGCGGCACCCTTCGCTTCTGGGCGAAGTTTTGCCAGTTATTGTGCCTTTTCTTACAAGTACCGACTCGCAAATTCGGGCCCTGGCGGTCTGGGCCCTGGGAAAGGCTGGCTATTGCCGGGCCGCCGCCGAGCTGCAGGCCCTCACGAATGATGAAAACCCGGTGACCATCTATGACCGCGAAGAGCTGCGCCACGTCACGGTGGCGCAGTTGGCTTGGGAAGCCCTGGTTTCCCTGGAAGGGCGGGGCACCTGTAAATTCAGCTAATTCTCTCCGTGCGGTCTTCACCGGTTAACCTCGAATGGAAAGGATGATCCCATGTTGTTACTGATTCTGGGCTTTGCCATCGGCGTCTACGTGGGCTACGCGCACCCGCAGCAGGTGGACCAGGCGGTGGAGTTCACCAAGAAGACGGTCAACGATCTAAAGGAAAAGTTCGGTAAGAAGGGCGACAGGCAGGGGTAAAGGTTTTTTTAAAGTGGGCGGGGATCAGATTTTGAGGGCGATGATCGTCCCTTGGCGGCCGGTGATCCGCTCCCGGCGGTAAGAGAAGAATTGCGTGGCGCCGCACCTGGTGCAGAGGCCGGCAAGAGCCAGGCGCGCCTCCTTAAGCCCGGCCGCCAGCAACTGATCCCGGCTGAGGCGCCAGAGGTCGAAGTAGTGGGGCCGCGTTTGGTAGGGCCAGAATTCCGGGGGAAATTCCTGGCGGAACTGGCGGAATTCGGCGCAGCAGGGGCCCAGGCTGGGGCTGATGGCAGCGTACAGTTCCGCCGGCTGGCAGCCGAACTGCTCCTTAAGCCGGGCCACCGCGGTTCCCAGGACATTCTGCACCTGGCCGCGCCAGCCGCAGTGGATGTTGGCCACCACCCGGCGGCCCGGGTCGTAAATGACCACCGCCTGGCAGTCCGCCTGTTTGATCAGCAGCCCTACCCCGGGTTGGCGGGTGAGCAGGATATCCGCAGCCTCCAACTCGCCGTCGGGCCTCGGCCGGGGCTCTCCGGCAACTAAAACCTCCCGGCGTCCATGTTTCTGACTGGCGCTGGCCAGGGCCCTGAGCCCCAGCGCCTCCCGCGCCCGGCGGCGATTCTCGGCTACCGCCTCCCGACGATCCCCCACGTTGAAGCTGAGGTTCAGACTGTCATACGCCCCGAGGCTCACCCCGCCCCGCCGGGTGAAAAAGCCATGGGTCAATTCCCGAAAGGCGGCCAGCAGAGGGCTTTGGTAGCAGCTCAGGCCGCCAGGCTCCAGCAAATATTCGCTCATTGACGAGGTCAGGATAATTCTTTCATTCCTTAAAAGTAGTGTCCGGCAAGGTTTTTGCCATAAGGCAGGTAGTAGAGAGCTGTTTGAACTTGGGCATGCCCCATACTAATCATTTCCCGGAATTTACAGGCTTTTTCCCTCTCCCCTCGCAGGGGAGAGAGATTGGTGGCATCGGTATAATATATGGATATCGTTGAAATTACAATGGGATAGAGTTTAACTGCGAGATAGGGTAAGTTTCTTCGTGCAATCTTGTTGCCGGACACTACTGATTGCTTAATTAAAATCTACTTTGCCGGCGGGTAAAAGGCTATAATCTTTTGACTCTTGCGCCCCTGGGTCCGGGCCTCCGGGATAATCTTTAGATTCAAGGACGAGAGGCATGGGTGGGCAGAATTTTTTGATAGTGCAGCACCTGGACTGGGAGGCCCCCGGGCAGCACCTGTTGGCGGCCTTGCAGTCGGGCGGGATGACTTACCGGATCCTGGAGGCCTGGCATGAGCCGGTGCCGGCAGTAGCCGGCTTTGACGGGCTCATCGTCCTGGGGGGCTCCCCCAATGTGGATGAAGAAGAGCAGTTTCCCTACCTGGCGCCCCTGAAGGAGACCATCCGGCAGGCGCTGGCCCTGGGTAAAGCCTACCTGGGATTTTGCCTGGGGCACCAGCTCCTGGGTCACGTCCTGGGCTGTCGGGTAGGCCCCTTGCCCAAAAAGTCGGTGGGCTTTATTGGCGGCGAACTGACCCAGGCAGGGCTGGCCCATCCGGCTTTTCAAGGGTTGCCGGCCCGCCCCCAACTCTTTAAATGGCACGGCCAGGGGGTAATGCCGCCCTTGCCCGGGGGGATTGACATCCTGGTCCGCTCCGCAGCGGCGCCGGTGGAAGCCCTGGGCCTGGCGGCCTCGCCCAGAGTGGTGGGACTGCAGTTTGACAACCACGTCGGTCCTGCCGACATTGAGAGGTGGCTGCAATTTGACGCGGCCTGGGCCCTAACCGACTCCGGGGCCGATGTCGCGGCCGTCATGGCCACGGCCCGATCCCAGGAAGGCGAGATGGGTCGGAATTTTCGCCGCTTTATGAGCAATTTTCTACGCCTGGCGGTGGGCTAGTGAAGGCAGTTTTCTGTTTCCTGTTTTCTGCCTCTGCTAAAGGGCCTTTGACTTTGATTTTGTCTTTTACAGAAAACTGAAAACTGAAAACAGTATTCTAGACTGCTGGCGGCCCCTTTTGATTGACGGAACCTGCCGTGATGTTTATCCTGGTGAGTGTAATCCAACCATGGTATAAGGATAAAACATGTCTTGGCTCTATCTCCTCCTGATTCTGGGAATGTTTTCGCCTGGCTGCGGCGAGCAGATACTCTATCAGAGATTCGATAAGGAAATCTGGGGCAATTTCGTCCATTTTAACGAGTTGAAGCTTGGCATGACCGAGTCGGAAGTGACGGGAATCATGGGCCAGCCCGGGGTCCGGGAAGAGGGGGATTACCGCGGCGGCCACTATACCTTCTATTTTTACCTGACTCACAGCATGGATTTCGAGGATTCCAACACGGTGCGTGGAGGCTATACTCCCCTGGTTTTTAAGGAAGACCGCCTGGTGGGCATCGGCAAGCGGGACTACCGCGGGGCCGTGGACCGCTCCGACGAGGGAAGATTCCCCGGACTCCCCTGGCAGGGGGTTAAATGAGAGGCGCGTCTCTGGATCCTGTTTTCAGTTTTCAGTTTTCTGCCTCTGCTAATGGGCCTTTGACTTTGATTTTGCCTTTCACAGGAAACAGAAAACAGTAATCAGAAAACAGCCCCCGGGGTACGGATAATCCCCGGAGAGGGAGAGGAAGGGCAAGGGCGGTCCGGCGACCGCCCTTGCTTTTTAGGGAGCGCCTAACCTCAGGCCCCCATCGCCGCCAAATGGCCGCAGGCGGCGCCGATCTCCAGGCCGCGGCTCTCCCGGATCAGGACCGTATAATTAGAGGCTCGCAGGATCTCCTGAAACTCCAGGAGGCGTTCTCCGGAAGGCGGGGAGAAGGGCAGTTTGGGGTGTGGATTGAAGGGGATGAGGTTGATCTTGGCGCGGAAGCCCTTCAGCAGCCGGGCCAGTTGCCGGGCCTGGTTCGGGGCATCGTTCAGGTCTTTCAGCAGGACGTAAGCAAAGGTGATGCGCCGGTGCCGGGGCAGGGGGAAACTGCGGCAGGCGGCCAGGAGTGTGGCCAGGGGATAGCGCCGGTTGACGGGCATGAGCCGGTCGCGGGTGCGGTCATCCGGGGCGTTGAGGGAAACGGTGAGATTGACCCGGGCCTCCCGCCCCAGGAGCGGGATCAAGGGGGCCAGCCCCACGGTGGACACGGTGATGCGCCGGGACGAGAAGTTGAGCCCCCAGGGCGCGGTGATCATGGTGAGGGCCTTAACCAATTGGGGAAAATTGGCCAGGGGCTCCCCCATTCCCATGAAGACCAGGTTGGTAAGGATAGGTAAGGGGCCGTCCGGGGGTTTTTTGTTAAGGATGCGGCGCACCGCCAGCACCTGGCCGACGATCTCCCCGGCCGTAAGCTGGCGCACCAGGCCGCGCCGGGCCGTCAGGCAGAAGCGGCACCCCTGGGCGCAACCCACCTGGGTGGACAGGCACAGGGTGTAATGGCCTTCCTCGGGGATGAGGACCGACTCCACCAGCGAGCCGTCCCCCAGGGCGAACCTGAATTTCCGGCAGCCGTCGGCGGCCTCCAGCTCCTGCTCCACCCGAAGCTGGCCGATGACGGCCCGTCGGCCCAGCTCCTCCCGGAAGCTCCGGGAGACGTCGGTCATCTCCCGGAAGTCGAAGACTCCCTTGTAGAGCCACTTGAGCAACTGGCGGCCGCGGAAGGCCGGTTGGCCCCAAGTGGCCGTAAGCCGCTCCATGTCGTTAAGGGTGAATTCCTTCAGATCGATGGGGTGGGACATGTGAAGAAAAGGGGCCAGTGGTCAGTGGTCAGTGAGCAGTAAGCAGTAAGCAGTAAGCAGTAAGCAGTAAGCAGTAAACTGTAATTAAAGTTAGGTTTTCTTAGTAATCCGGTTTTGTATCAGTGTAGTCAATCCATTTCTCAGAAATTGACGAGTAAGTAAATTTTTTATTATGCATTTCCATAAAAATATGCTCAAGCAGCAAAATACCAAAATGAGATAGTAACTCATCCTGATTTTTCTCTATTATTTCATAGGTTTCCCCGGAACAGCAAGCTGTATGAATCAGCAGATACTCGCAATGTATACCATTACGATATAGTCATCTTACAAATTCAATATATGCTTCCCCAGGGCCTTGGTTTCCAGTAAACGCCGGTTTATAATATGGTTTATTTTCTATTATATAGACACCTTCTCGATTGGGTCTAATGATGAAAATATCAGGGGGATATACCCGCTAAAGTATTTCGCCGGGGGTCACTATTCAAGTTAGACTTGAATATGTTATCGATTTCTGGCAATAATCCAGATAATAAACCGCGCTCGGGGTTTATAATCTTGCCGTCAATCTTTACAGTTTCAGAAAATGGCCTTTTGTCAAAAAACCTGCCATTAATAGCAGAAGTATTTTTACAGGCAGATACTGGCAGTATTAGGTTATGGCTATATTTAAGAAAAAATTTAATTATGCAAGGAGTCCAAAGGTTATCTTCACGCCCTGGATACTTATCTGTCAAATAAGTGGCATTTTGGCCCATAGTTACCAATACCTAACCCCTAACCCCTGCTCACTGCTCACCGCTCACCGCTCACTGCCTCTAATGGCCCCGAGCCCGCTCCAGGGCTTCTTGCCGGGACTTGCAGCCAATGCACATGGTGGTCACCGGACGGGCGATAAGACGTTTCTCGCTGATTTCACCCCCGCAAATCTCACAGTTGCCATAGGTCCCGTCATCGATGCGTTCCAGGGCCTCCCGGATCTTGGTGATGAGCCTGCGTTCCCGGTCCCGAATTCTGAGGGTAAAATTGCGGTCGGTTTCCAGGGTGGCCCGGTCGGTGGGGTCAGGGAAAGGGGCCACCGCGCTGGTCATGTCGGTCCTGGTCTTGTCGGCTTCCCCCAGGATTTCCCCGAGTCGCTCCTTTAAGAGGTTGCGAAAAAATTCCAGACGTTGCTCATTCATCGGTTAAACTCCGGCCATATCCAATTAGCTCAAGATTTCGCGGGAGGCCTGCGGTCGGTGGTAATCGCCGCTGGTTCCACCGCTTTTTTCCAGCAATAGCAACTCACCGATCACCAAGCCGCGATCCACTGCCTTGGACATATCGTAGATGGTAAGAGCAGCCACCGCCGCGGCGGTCAAGGCTTCCATCTCCACCCCGGTGCGGGCCTGGGTCTCGACCCGGGTCTGGATGCGCACCGCCCATTCCTGGGGTTCCAGGGTGAAATCCACCGCAACGAAGGTAAGGGGCAGGGAATGGCACAAGGGGATCAATTGAGCCGTGTTCTTGGCGGCCATGATGCCGGCGAGTCTGGCGGCCGCCCAAACATCGCCTTTGGGAAGGCGGCCGGCCTGGAGCAGGGGAAAGACCTTGGGACCCACGATGATGCGGCAGGCGGCGGTGGCGCGGCGCCGGGTTTCGGCTTTATCGCCCACATTCACCATACACAGTTGCCCGGTCTCGTCCAGGTGGGTGAACTTACTCATATCCTGCCCCGGTTCGCGCCTCGCTTCCCAGGCGAGACAGCTCTGCGAACCGCTGATTCTGTCCAATCTTGAAGTCATCGGTTGCGTTGACCACGATCTCCATCACCTGATCGCCCGGCAGCCGGCCGGCCACACCGGGGGCTCCGGCTCCGGGGAAGCGGAAAACCCAGCCGCTCTGAGCGCCTTGGGGGAGTTCCACCGCTCGGTAGCCGTCCAAAGTGGGAACCAGGATGACCCCGCCCCGGGCCGCTTTGGCGCAGGAAACCCGCACCTGGCAATGGATATCATTGCCAATCCGGGTAAAGAAGTCATCCGGGGCCACATGAATGACTACCTCCAAGTTCCCCGGGGGGCCGTTTTGAAAACCTTGGCCACCTTCACCGTCCAGGCGCAGGCGAGCGCCGTTAGGGATTCCCGGGGGAAGGCGCAGCCGATACTCCCGTTTGCCCAGGGTGGCGCCCTGGCCGTGGCAATGGTCGCAGGCCTGGGCGATAACCTTGCCGCTGCCGCCACAGCGCGGGCACCGCGGCCCGAAGCGCAGCAGTCCGGGTCCGTAATGGCTGCGACCGCGGCCCCGGCAGGCGGGGCAGGAGGCGTAGCCGCCTCCCGGCGCCAGACCGGTGCCCTGGCAGCGGCGGCAGTTAAAGGCGCGATCCACCTGGATTACCGCCTGAGTCCCGCGCAAGGCGGCCGCGAAGGAGATCTGCAAATCGTAGCGAAAGTCGGCCCCGGCGGATTGCCGCAAACGGGCCGAACTGCCGGAGATTCCAAAAAATTCTTGAAAAAACTCATCATCTTCAGGGAACCTGGGACTCCTAAGATTTTGGCAGGCGGTTCGAGAGCGTTGGCGGGCTTGCTGGATAGTCTGGTAAGCCTCCGCCAACTGCCGGAAGCGGATGCCGGCCTCGGGATCGTCCGGGTGGTGGTCCGGGTGGTGTTGGCGGGCCAAGGACCGGTAGCGCTGGCGGACCTCTGCCAGGGGGGCGTTGGGGGGTACTCCCAGAATGCGGTAACAATCCCGGATAATCATGGTCAATCTTGATCTTGCGTCTTTTCCGTCTCTGTGCCGGATATCAGTGCTTCCACCATGGCAGCCTTATCCGGATCACCGGACAGCTTATAGGCTCGCCGGGCAAAGCGAAATTTTCCCAGATCCAGGGCCCGCGTTGCTAATCGCTGCCAGGTGTGCGGGTCCTGGGGGACCCCCAGCCGGGCCAGCAAGTAGGCGTCCCCCGTCTCCAGGCAGTGATTTTTAATCTTCTCCAGTCCTTGGGGATCGTGGCCCTTTTGGAAAAATTCCAGGGCGTCCTCCCACCAGCCCAGGGCCAGAAACTTTTCGCCATACTCCCGGCAAGTTTCCGCTTTCAGCTCCTGGTCATTGAGGAGCTGCCGTTTCTTTATGCTGCCGGGCACTCTCTGGGGCAGTACCCGGAGCGGCTGGGGCGACTTGGACACCGGCTCTCTCCGTTTATGCTTAGTTTATAAAATATCTCCCCAGGCTTGTAAACCGCAATTTTCCGGGGGTGATGCCCCGGTCCCGCGAACCCTGGAAATGGTTTGACTTTCGGCGGCGCATTGGGTAAGGTAAATCTGCATTTTCGGCGCTACCCGACGGTTTTTCGCGCCGTCTAGGTCTTTCGCTGAGGTGGCGCCTATCTCCAGAGGCAACCGGAATGGGTTCCAGAGGATAGGCGGGGGTCCAGCAACGGTGAATCTAAGGAAAGACCTGCATCTCCCTTAGAACCATGATTAAACGGATACTGGGGCGGTTTCGCCGGGAACCGGGCTTGCACAAGGCCACGGTCAGAATCGATTTTTACCCCAAGGACCAGGTAACTCCGCACATCTTCTGGCACCGCAGCCAGGACCCGGAGTCCGACACCATCCCGGTGGTGGTTTTCGGTTACGCCCGCATTTTGTTCGAATTATCAGAGATGAACGAGGTCCGGGTGGCCCGGGAATTGATGGTCTTTCTGGACCGGGTGTGCCAGCGGGTGCTGAGCGACGAAGGCCCTCCCCGACGCCCCCGCCTGCCCTTGGGGCAACTGCGTCTGGTCAACGATCAGGCCCTGCCGGCCCTGCGCACCTATGAGCTGGAGTTCTATGAACTTCCGGCGGACGGTTACCGCGTGGAATATCGGGGCAGCCTGGGGAAAGAGGGGTATTATTTGCCCGGCGGCTTTCTGGCCCTGCTGCAATCCTGCCTGGACCACCTGGGGGACCAGTCCCTCCGGCAACTGGCCCGCAGACTGGGCCGTCTCCACGGCTACTACCGCCAGCGCCGAGACTTCTGGGATGGGGGGGCGCTGACCTCCGGGCCGACGTACGCCATGGGCGCCGAAGAAATTCAGCAGGAGAAGTCCGTGCCGGAGGTTTAAGCGGGGCGAAATCTCAGGCTTGTTGCCTTTTATGTCTTTTTTGTCTTAGCGTTCACCCGAAACTCGAAACTCAAAAGATTTTATAGGGCGGCCTGTGGCCGCCGATTTTTGGGGCTATAACGACTGTGCCTCAAACCCCGGGTGCATTATCCTTCGGATAGCTAAGAAGGCGGGCACAGCCCGCCCTATTTTAAAGATTGGCCTCCAGGCTCAGCTTGCGTAGGGTGCGTCTCACGCACCAAAAGAGGCGCGTACGACGCGGCCTGCTTGTCCTCTATTCGGAGCCTCGGGAGATACTCGGTTAATAGTCCTTTGGACTGCTGATCCAGCCCCCTAGGCAGAGACCCTTTGCAGCAGGCTGGCCTTGAGGCGGTCGAATTCCTCGGCGCTGATCACCCCTTCGTCCCGTAGACGCACAAATCCCTCCAGTTCCTCCCGAAAGCGTTCCGGCGGCAGCCAGGAGCGCATTTCTTCGGCCTCGGCCTCCAGGGTCAGGGGGGCAGCCAGGGCCAGGGCTGGGGGCAGCCCCGGCAGGGCCGCGGCCAGATTCTCGGCGCCGTGATACTGCAAGGTCAAGGCGCCGTTGAGCAGGGAGATTTCCACGTTCTTGCCGTTCCTGGCCGCCTCCCGCATCAGGTCGTGAAATTCGCTCCCCTGAGCGGTCATCCTGGTCTTAACTGTCTGCCACCAGCGGTAGAGGCGCCAGCCGATCCAGGCGCACAGGGCGGCAAAGCCGGCGAACAGCCAGGAGCTCAAACCCAGAAGGCTGGTGAGCCACACCAGGAGGACAATGAGAACAAAGGGAATGGCAATGAGGAAGATCAGGAGGCTATAGAAGTTGGCCAGATTCCCCCAGGTGGAGATGGAGGCGTCCGGGGAATCCGCCTTAAATCGCGTAAAGAATTTACCCATCTGAGATATCCAGTTTTGAATTTCGAAAAAAGTTGTTGCTTACCAGGATTACCCCTAAAGATTATCACTTTTTTCCGGAGTTGCAAGGGAAGCGCCCGCCAACGCCTCGCCAGTCCCCGGGCAGCCGAATTCTTGCAGGTTAAGACCTCTGCTAAAAGTCATTTTGAACCGTATTGGCCTTAAACCCTCTCACAGAAAATCTAAACCTCCCCTAGCCCGCCCCGAAAAAGGCCCGGTAGGCCTTGAAGGTCATGTAGAGGTCAGCCTTGGAGGCCACCTCGAAGGGGGAATGCATGGAAAGCATTGGGGTGCCGCAGTCGATGATCTCCAGGCCGTGGCTGGCCAGGAACTTGGCAATGGTGCCGCCGCCGCCTTCATCCACCTTGCCCAACTGACCCGCCTGCCAGATGACCCCGTGTTCCTGGAAGACCCTACGGAGCCAGGCCACATACTCGGCGTTGGCGTCGCTGGTGGAATACTTGCCGCCGCTGCCGCCGTACTTGCTGACCCCCACCCCGTAGCCCAGACGAGCGGAGTTGCGCTTTTCAGAGACTTCGAGCCAGTCCGGGTCCAGGGCCCCGGTGACGTCGGCGGAAATGGCCCGGGAGGCCATCAGCACCCGGCGCCGGCCCTGGGGGCTTTCCCCCTGGCGCTCCAGGAGGAGTTCCACTATCTCTTGCAGGAGGCAGCTCTTGGCGGAAGTATTGCCGTCGGAGCCGGTTTCCTCCTTGTCATAGAACAGGGCCATGCAAGTGTGCTCCGGCTCCTGGAGGTCCAGGGCGGCCGCCAGTTCGGCATAGGCGCAGGCCCGGTCATCCTGGCCGTAGGCCCCCACCAGGCTGCGGTCCCAGCCCAGGTCCCGGGCCGGGCCCGCGGGCACTACTTCCACCTCGGCGCTGGTGAAGTCTTCTTCATTGATGCCATAGCGCTCTTCCAGGAGTTTCAGAAAGTGGAGTTTGAAGCGTTCCTTGGTCTCGGTATTCCCCAGGGGCAGAGTGCCGACCAGGACATTGAGCTTTTCGCCCTCGAAGGCCTCGGTCACCTTCTTTTCCATCTGGGCCTTGCGGGCCAGATGGGGCAGCAGGTCCAGCACGGTGAACACCGGGTCCGCCGGGTCTTCGCCTATCTGGAGGTCCACGGTGGCGCCGTCGGCCTTGAGGATGACCCCGTGAATGGCCAGGGGCCGGGCCAGCCACTGGTATTTCTTGATGCCCCCGTAATACTGGGTCTTTAGAAAGGTGAGGTCCGTGTCCTCGTAAAGGGGATAGGGCTTCAGATCCAGGCGGGGGGAGTCGATGTGCGAGGCCACCAATCGCAGTCCGGAGCTCAGGGGCCTTTTGCCCTGGACCACCAGGGCGATGCTCTTGCCCTTATAATTATAAAAAACCCTGGGGCCCGGGGTCCGGGAGCTGAGATCCACAAAGCCCCGGGCCTGGGCCAGGCGCACGATCTCCTGGACCGCCTCCCGCTCGGTCTTGGCCCGGTCCAGAAAGGTCTTGTAATGGTCAGCGTATGCGAAGATGGCCGCCAGTTCGCCCTGGTCCACCCGGTCCCATACCAGCCTGGCGGTTATCGCCAGACGATCCCGTAATTGCTTAAATTCGTCTTTTTCCCGAACTTCCATGGTCCGCATCCCCTTATAACGTTTTTATTAGGGTAGCACAGTATCTCGCCTGTAGGCCAGGCCAAGCCGCCGGGAATAATGAGCCTTAAGCCACAGTAATTTGCCCGGCTTATTAAGAGTTAGAGAACGATGCCTAATAAAGAAATTGCCGTTCCCTGGCGATCAGGCCGATAACCCTGGAAAAATCAAGACTGCCATAATAATGACCCAACCGGACATTTTATTTTTCCATGATCTTGGTTTAAATTCTTCGCCTTTAGGCGAAAAGCTTGAGTATCTTATGAGAAAATGATACAATAATGTTAAGCTGAGCCGCAGGCAAAGGGTCTCCAAAACGAGGTTCTTCGCCGCCTGCCGGCGGCTCGGAATGAAAAATAATTAAAACTTTCATTCATCTCCCTGCTTCAGTAGGGTCTGGCAAGGTTTTTGCTATGATGCAGGCAGTAGAGATCTGTTTGAATTCAGGCATGCCCACTAGCTAATCATCTCATGGAATTTACAAGCTTTTTTCCTCTCCCCCTTGGGGGTGTTGGGACCGGGGAGATGGCAGGGTGAGGGGGGATCTGGACGGCCGACAAAGCCACCCCTCACCTCTCTCCCCTCGCAGGGGAGAGGGGATTTGCTTGCATCGGTATAATATGTTGATATCGTTAAAATTACCAAGGCCTAGAGTTTAACTGCGAGATGGTGTAAGCTTCTTCGTGCAATTTTATTGCCGGACAATACTGTACCTGCTTAACAGATAGTGGTTTAATTCATAACATGAAATCTTCCGGGAAACAACGGCAGCGAGCAAATCCCGAGCCCAGGGAGTATCGGCTTGACTTGGAGAGGGAAAGTAAATAAATTTATCGGCAGAAACCGGCGAGAGTGGCGGAACTAGGCAGACGCACTGGATTTAGGTTCCAGCGGGCAACCGTGGGGGTTCGAGTCCCCCCTCTCGCACGCCTTGCGGGGGAGGCCGGCCCTAAGCAAAAACCCTCAGAGACCTTGGGTTTCCGGGTTATGAGCCATTATGAGGGCCCGGCTAAAATTATTCGCCTCTCTGAATAATCAAGGAAGACCAGGGAGAAAGAGGTGGACCTGCCCATCTTATCTGGGGGAGGGGGAGGAGATATATCCTCGCTAATGATCCAATGGAAAGAGATGAGACGATGACCGAGAGTGCGGTAAGAGTGGAGATGGAGAATCTGAGCGAAGTTAAACGGAGACTGATGATCGAGGTGCCCATCTCCAAGGTGACCGAGGAAGTGGAGCGGGCCTATCGGGACTTGGGCAAGCGGGTCAAGGTCAAAGGCTTCCGTCCCGGCAAGGTGCCCCGCGCCGTCCTGGAGATGTATTACCATAAACAGATCGACCAAGAGGTGTCCGATACCCTGGTACGCCGTTCCCTGGGGGAGGCCTTAAAGGAGAAAGACCTGGAGCCGGTGCATCTGAGTTGGCCGGAGCCGCCCCCGGCGGTGGTAGCTGGTGAGAATTACCGCTACCAGGTGGAGCTGGAAGTGACCCCGGAATTCAAGGTGGAGGATTACCTAGGTCTGGAGGTGTCGGCCCCCCCGGTGGAGGTGAGCGACGCCGAGGTGGAGGCCAGGATCGAAGAGATCCGCCAATCCCATGCCCTGCTAAATCCCCCGGCGGAGGGCCGCGGGGCGCTGCAGGGCGATTTTGTGAGGCTGGATTACCAGGCCTATTACGCGGGCCGGCCGGCGGAGGGCGGCAAGGCGGAGGGCGCCTACCTGGAGGTGGGCAGCGGCAAGTTCAACGCCGAGTTCGAAAACCACCTCTTGGGTCTCAGGGAAGGGGCGGAGACCCGCTTTGCGGTGAGCCTGCCGGATGACTTTGCCAATCCTTTGCTGGCTGGCAAGTCGGTGGAGTTCCAGGTGAAGATTCATGAAGTCAAAGAGAAGGTGGTCCCAGACCTCGATGATGGCTTTGCCAAGGGCCTGGGAGGCAATTTTCAAGGGGTGGCTGACTTGCGTGAGGCGGTGAGAGAGGATATCATTAAAGAGAAGGAGCGGATGCGACAGGCCAATCTGGAAAACCAGGTTAAGGATCAGTTGCTGGCCCGGACCGCCTTTGAGGCGCCACCCTCCCTCATTCAGCAGGAACAGGAGAATCTCTTCCGGGAGCAGTGGAGCCGCCTGAGCCAGTATGGGGTAAAGCCGGCCGACGTGGATCAGACCAAGATGCTGGAAGCCATCAGGCCCCTGGCAGAGCGGCGGGTAAGGGTCAAACTCCTCCTGGAGCGCATTGCCGATCAGGAGGGCAATGCGGTGGACGACTCCGAGGCGGACGCCGCCCTGGCCAGGGTGGCGGTACAGCGCGGCCGGGAAGTCGCCGAGGTCCGCAAGTTCTATCAGGAGCATGACCTCATGGGGGCGCTGAAGCGACAATTGCGGGAGGAAAAGACCATGAAGATGTTGCTGGACCAAGCCATCCTGAGTAACGCCCCGCAGCCTGCCACGGAGGCCGAAGAATAAAATGCAACTGATTCCCATGGTAGTGGAGCAGAGCAGCCGGGGGGAGCGGGCTTATGATATCTATTCCCGGCTCCTCAAGGACCGCATCGTCTTTCTGGGCACGGCCATCAACGATGACGTGGCCAACCTGGTCATCGCCCAGTTCCTCTTTCTGGAAGCGGAAGACCCGGACAAGGAGATCAATTTTTACATCAATTCTATGGGAGGCATGGTGACCGCCGGGATGGCCATCTACGACACCATGCAGTACATCAAATCCCCGGTGGCCACCCTGTGCATGGGGCAGGCGGCCTCCATGGGGGCCCTGCTGCTGGCAGCCGGCGCTCCGGGGAAGCGCTTCGCCCTGCCGCACGCCCGGATTTTGATCCACCAGCCGTTGGGCGGCTTTCAGGGGCAGGCCACCGACGTGGACATCCAGGCCCGGGAGATCCTGCGGCTTCGGGAAGAGTTGAATGAAATCATGGCCCAACACACCGGCCAGCCCATTGACCAGATTAACCGTGACACCGAACGTGATTTTTATATGTCCGGCGAACAGGCCAAGAACTACGGCCTGATCGACGACGTCATCATCAAACGGGAAGAGGGCAAACTCTTCTCAGGACGGCCTCGGGAATAGAGTCCCGGGGCTGAAGGATCCGCCGGAAAATGACGATAACTTCTTTACGCAGGCGGAGCAGCATCGGATAGCCAAGCCCGGGAAGGCAAGCAGCGCTCAGGTTTGGGGAGGTCTAACCCTATGACTAAACGTGGCATCGACAAAAATGCTGATCTTTTGTGCTCCTTCTGCGGCAAGAGCCAGGGCGAGGTGAAGAAGCTCATCGCCGGCCCCGGGGTTTACATCTGCGATGAGTGCATCGAACTGTGCAACGACATCATCGCCGAGGAGTACGAAAAAGACGAAGCCAGCCACGTCCGGCTGGCCATCCCGGAGCCGGCCAGCATCAAGAAGCAGATCGACGAATACGTCATCGGCCAGGAACGGGCCAAGAAGATCCTGTCCGTGGCCGTCTATAACCACTATAAACGGATCAACGCCGGTACCGACCTGGACGGGGTGGAACTCCAGAAGAGCAACATCCTGCTCATCGGCCCCACCGGCTCCGGCAAGACCCTGTTGGCTCAAACCCTGGCCCGCATCCTGAACGTGCCCTTTACCATCGCCGATGCCACCACCCTGACGGAAGCCGGTTACGTGGGCGAAGATGTGGAGAACATCATCCTCAACCTGCTCCAGGTGGCGGATTACGATGTGGAGAAGGCCTCCCGGGGCATCGTCTACATCGACGAAGTGGACAAGATCGCCCGCAAGACCGATTCCCCCTCCATCACCCGGGACGTCTCCGGCGAAGGGGTGCAGCAGGCCCTGCTGAAGATCATCGAAGGCACCATGGCCTCGGTGCCGCCCAAGGGGGGCCGCAAACACCCCCAGCAGGAATTCATCAAGGTGGACACCACCAACATCCTGTTCATCTGCGGCGGCGCCTTCAATAGCCTGGAAGACATCATCGGGGCCCGCATCGGCCGGAAGGCCATGGGCTTTGGGGCTGACATCCAGACCCGGGGGCAGCGGCCCCTGGGGGAAATCCTGGTGCAGGTGCATCCCCAGGATCTCCTGAAATTCGGGCTCATCCCCGAGTTTGTCGGTCGCCTGCCGGTCCTGGCCACCCTGGACGAACTGAATGAAGAGGCCCTGGTGCGCATCCTCAAGGAACCCAGAAACGCCCTGGTGAGGCAATACCAGAAGCTGCTGGAATTGGACCGGGTCAACCTGAAGTTCACCGAGGAGGCCCTGGTGGCGGTTTCCAAAGAGGCCCAGAAGCGCAAATCAGGGGCCCGGGGCCTGCGGGCCATCCTGGAGCGGGCCATGCTGGACCTGATGTACGAACTGCCATCCCTGAAGGATGTCAAGGATTGCCTGATCACCGAGGATTTCATCATCAAACATGCGGCCCCCATCCTGACCTACCGGTCGGAGGAAGGGGTGCCCTGGGATAAACCCGGGATGGCGGTGCAATCATGATCTTTCGCATTCCCAAGAATCGGATGCCGGGGGAGACGGACCGGCGCCATCAGGTTACCGTGCCCATGCTGCCCCTGCGGGACATCGTCATCTTTCCCCACATGGTGGTACCCCTGTTCATCGGCCGGGAGCGTTCCATCCATGCCCTGGAATACGCCATGGGTCTGGAGAAACATATTCTCCTCTGCACCCAGAAGGACCCGCGCAAGGATGAGCCCCGGGAAACCGAGGTTTATAAGCTTGGCACTCTGGCCTCCATCCTGCAGCTCTTGCGCCTGCCGGACGGCACCGTCAAGGTCCTGGTGGAAGGGAAAGGGCGGGCCGTCATCCGCCAGTTTCTGCAGAGTGCCCAGTTCTTCCAGGTAGAGGCTGAAGAACTGCACGAGTTTTGGGAAATCACCCCGGAAACCGAGGCGCTGCACCGCACCGCCGTCGCCGGCTTTGAGACTTATGCCAAGCTCAACAAGAAGGTGCCCCAGGAGGCCCTCCAGAGCCTGGCGGGCCTGGATGACCCCGGGCGCCTGGCCGACCTTATCGCCGGCCACCTGTCCCTCAAGGCCGACGAGAAACAGGGGCTCCTGGAAAACCTGGACGCCAACCACCGCCTGGAGGCTGTCCTCACCCTGGTTAACCGCGAAAACGAAATTCTTCAGATCGAAACCCGCATCAAGAATCGGGTCAAGAAACAGATGGAAAAGACCCAGCGGGAATACTACCTCAATGAGCAGATGCGGGCCATTCAGAAGGAGATGGGGGAAAAGGAGGACATGGCGGGGGAAATCCGGGAGTTGGAAGGGCGCATCCGCCGGAAGAAGATGAGCGCCGAGGCCACCACCAAGGTGAAGCACGAGCTTAAAAAGCTCAAGCTCATGAGCCCCATGTCCGCCGAAGCCACGGTCTCCCGGAATTACATCGATTGGCTGCTGTCTCTGCCCTGGTTTGAGCGCACCCGGGACAGACACAACCTGGAGGAGGCGGAAGTGATCCTCCAGGAGGATCACTATGGCCTGGAGAAGCCCAAGGAGCGCATCCTGGAGCACCTGGCGGTGCAAAGCCTGGTGAAAAAGATGAAAGGCCCCATCCTCTGCCTGGTGGGACCGCCGGGGGTGGGGAAGACCTCCCTGGCCAAGTCCGTGGCCCGCGCCCTGGAACGCAACTTCGTGCGCCTCTCCCTGGGCGGGGTGCGGGATGAAGCGGAGATCCGGGGACACCGGCGCACTTACATCGGCGCTCTGCCGGGAAAGATCATGCAGTCTCTGAAGAAGGCCAAGAGCAACAACCCGGTCTTCTGCCTGGATGAAGTGGACAAGATGAGCACCGATTTTCGGGGCGACCCCTCCGCGGCCCTGCTGGAGGTGCTGGATCCGGAACAGAACTTCGCCTTCAACGACCATTATCTGGACGTGGATTACGATTTGTCCGAGGTACTGTTCATCACTACCGCCAACACCCTCTACTCCATCCCCCCGCCCTTGCAGGACCGTATGGAGATCATCCGCCTGCCGGGCTACACCGAGTTGGAAAAGCTGCTGATCGCCCAACAGTTTTTGATCCCCAAGCAGTACCTCGCCAACGGCCTGACCGCGGAGAACATCCAGTTTTCGGGAAATGCCATCCTTACCATCATCCGGCAATACACCCGGGAGGCGGGGGTGCGCAACCTGGAGAGGGAGATCGCCGCGGTCATCCGCAAGGTGGCCCGGGAAGTGGCCACCAGGGGCACGGAGCACCAGGTCCGGGTGAACAGCCAGGTGGTGGCCAGGTACCTGGGGGTGCCCAAATACCGCTTCGGGCGCACCGAGGAGGCCGATGAGATCGGGCTGACCACCGGACTCGCCTGGACCGAGTTCGGTGGGGAACTGCTGCAGACGGAAGTGGTGGTGATGCCTGGACGCGGCAAGCTGCTGATCACCGGGAAACTGGGTGAAGTCATGCAGGAATCGGCCCAGGCGGCCCTGAGCTACGTGCGCTCCAAGGCCCAAAACCTGGGCCTGCCGGGGGAATTTTACCGCACCATCGATATTCACGTCCACGTGCCGGAAGGGGCGATCCCCAAGGACGGCCCTTCCGCGGGCATCACCATTGCCACCAGCATCGTTTCGGCGCTTCTGAAGATTCCGGTGCGCCGGGAGGTGGCGATGACCGGGGAGATCACCCTGCGGGGCCGGGTGCTGCCCATCGGCGGCCTCAAGGAGAAGATCATCGCGGCCCACCGCCACCAGATCAAGACGGTGCTCATCCCCCTGGACAACGAAAAGGACATCAAGGAGATCCCGGCCCGCATCTTGAAAGCGGTGGAGCTGGTGTTGGTGGACCATATGGACGAGGTGCTCAAGCGGGCCCTGGTCCTGGAGGACCCGGAGAGTCTCTTCAAGGCCACGCCGCCGGTCCCGGAGCCGGCCGCCTTCTTGCACCCGGAAGTGCCCGCGGTGGAGGAGATCCAGGCGCATTGAGGCCGGGGCCCGTAGGGGCGGACCCATGTGTCCGCCCTCTCTTGCAGCGGAGAGGGTAGGGCGGGCTTAGTAGCACAGGCCTGTGGGCTGGTGAACTGCTAACCACCCACTGCCCACGGCTCGCTTATTAATGATGGGGTCCCCTATTTATCCCCTCTCCCCCGATGGGGAGTTGTAGGGTGGTGGGCACTGCCCACCATTTTCCTTCTCCCTCTCACCTGCGAGGGTGTTTGGACCGCGGAGATGGGTGACAAATATTCGGGGGAATTTAATCTCGTTTGCGCTCCCATTAATAACTATTGACAGCCGGGGTGCCATGGGTGACTATTACCGGGGCGGGCGGATAGCTCAGCTGGGAGAGCATCGGCCTTACAAGCCGGGGGTCACAGGTTCGAGCCCTGTTCCGCCTACCAGGTTTTTCAGTTCAAGGTTCAAAGTTCAAGGTTCAAAGTTTTGGTTGAATGCTGCGGAATGGATTCCTTGACTTTGAACTTTCAACTTTGAACTTTGAACACCCCAACGGGGGCGTAGTTCAGTTGGTTAGAACGCCGGCCTGTCACGCCGGAGGTCGCGAGTTCGAGTCTCGTCGTCCCCGCCAATGATATCAATGGGTTAGCTCAAATGGGCTAACCCTTTTTCGGATTATTAGGGTCAAGGCAGGATCAAAAGAGGAGATGGGATGAAAGTTCGCAAGAGGTTATTTCCGGGCATCGGTGTCATCGGTTTAGGCCTCCTGGCCCTCATGTGGCAGCCGGGGCTCACGACCCCCCGGAGTTGGGCGGAGGAAAAACCGGCGGCTGGCGCCGCGGCCCAGGGGGCGCCGGTGGAAATCAAAGTCCCGGCGGGAACTCCCGATGCCATCACCGCCATCCTGACCCGGCGCAGTATCCGGGACTATACGCCACACCCGGTTCCTGAAGAGACGATCAAGCTGTTGCTGGAAGCCGGATTGAGCGCGCCGTCGGCCTTCGATGAACGGTCCACGGAGTTTGTGGTGATTAATGACCGCAAAATCCTGGACGAAATTCATAATTTCAATCCCGAGCCCAAGAGCTTTCAACTCAAGAAGGCCACGGTGGCCATCCTGGTGTGCGGCAATCAGGCCAAAGAGAGGAATAAGGGGCAGGGGTTTTGGCTGCTGGATGGGGCGGTGGCCAGCGAGAACATCCTCATCGCGGCCAATGCACTGGGGCTGGGGGCGGTATGGACCGCGATTTATCCGTACCAGGACCGGATTCCCAAGGTGCAAAAGCTGCTGAATCTGCCGGAACAGGTCATCCCCCTGAACATCATTCCCATCGGGTACCCGGCGGAGAGGAATATGCCGCACCCTTATGACGCGTCCCGGGTGCACACTAATCGCTGGTAATAGAGGCATCTCAGGGCAGGCGCGGTGTGGGAGGCCAAGATAGCCGGTAAACAGACCAGAAATCTGTTGACTATTGTACCCTATCGCCATATATTCCAACGAGAATTAGAAAAGGAGGTGATCCTGGTGAATCGGCCGGTGAGATTTGCTCCCGTAAAATCCTGAAGAACCGGCGTCCGTGGAGCCTTGGTAAGGCTCTATAACCGGAGGCCGGAACAGGGACAGGCCGTGAACCCGGACACCTGCCGTTTAAGGTCCGCTCCCGGGTCACTCCTTCCCTGAATTAGGTTCACCGCTCGCATCATTTTTCGGCCTACCGCCACGCACGCCGCTATCTGAGGGAGCCTGGCTAGCCGGGGAGTACTGTTCCCCGTCAGGGCCTCCCGCCTAAGTCCATTCCCCTTAGAGGGTCTGGGTTTTCGGGGCTCTGAAGCCATACCTCACCGAAGATCTTTCCATCACCCCGCCGATTCCATCGCGCGGCTGATTGTCCGGCAGCGTTTTCTCACCGGGCTATCAGGCCGCGACTGCCCATGGAACGGGAAATTTTAGACAAAAAGCCAGGGGGCCATGATCCCGGGGAATGCCCGGCCAGACGGTCCCTGTGGGACCGCCTCTATCCCTGGGCTTACCATGTGCTCCGGGTCGGCCTCGGGGGTATCTTCATCTATGCCGGGGTGGTCAAGCTGTTCCAGGCCCAGGCCTTTGCCCACTCTCTGGCCCAATTCGACCTGTTGCCCGACGCCCTGGTGCCTATGGTGGCCCTGGGCTTGCCGGCGCTGGAATTGCTGGCGGGCCTGGGCCTGGTCCTCCAGGTGCGCGGCAGTCTGGCCGTCATTTCCTCTCTCTTGCTGATCTTTCTGGCGGTCCTGGGTTACGCCATCTTGCTGGACCTGGATATCGACTGCGGCTGCTTCTTGCTGGAGGAAATTGGGGCCCGCAATAGTGTCAAGGCGGCTTTCTGGCGAGATCTCGTCATGGTGGCGGCCACCTTTTTTCTTTTCTGGGCACCGCGGGTCCACGGCGCCGCGCCCTTCCTGAGTAAACGCCATAAATAACCAACTAAAGGAGAAGATATATGGATCTGAAAAAAAACGCCTGGTTGCTGGCCATCCTTTCTCTGGCACTGCTCTGGGGTTTCACCGGCTGCGGCAAAGCTCCCACCGGGGCCAAGGAATTGGAGACGGAAAAGACCGCGGTCAATCTGGTGCAGGAAGTGGCACGGGGCGGCTATCAGGTCATTCCGGCCCCGACCCTCAAGGAATGGCTCGATCAGAAGAAGCCCATGCTGCTCATCGACACCATGCCCCTGGAAGACAGCTACAAGAAGCAACACATTCCCGGCGCGGTCCAATTCGAGTTCCCCATCCCGGAAGTCAAGGAAATGGACGAGGCCACCCAGGCCAAGTTTGAGCAAGTCCTGGGACCAGACAAAGACCGGACCCTGGTGTTTTACTGCGGCTTCACCAAATGCACCCGCAGCCACAACGGGGCCATGTGGGCGGTGAAGCTGGGCTATAAGAACGTCTACCGCTATCCCGGCGGCATCAAGGCCTGGATGGAGGCCGCCTACCCGGTGGAGAAAGGGGGCTGAGACAACCCGCTCCACAATGTGATTACTCAAGTTCAGCATAAACCTCTCAACGGGCGGGTCCCCGGAGCCGTTTTTCCGACGCCGCGGCCGATGGAGTATTGAACCGGGCCAGGAAGGTTCCCGGGACCCAAACCCGGCTGCGCCGGGTAGGGGTGACGCCTACAGTGCTCTTCGCTGGCGGCGTGGCCCATAACCCCTGCATCAAATCCCTTTTGGAAGAAAGCCTGGGGGAACCCGTCCTGGTTCCGGGCCAACCTGACCTGATGGGCGCCCTGGGCGCAGCCCTTTATGGACAAAAACTTATTGCCAATAAATCATAATTACCTCTTGAAGATAGTAGCCGGTGTCCCGGTGAGACCTGGCCGTCTGCACCACCTGCCTCATCTTGAGGAAGCCGTTTTAGAGCAACCCCTGCCTCTGGAAACTATGATCCAACTGGGACGAGGAGAAACAGCCATCGCCGGGCGAAATTATGCTCAAGATGCGGTGGTGATCAGCAGACCGAGAAAATCCGTCTTCATCAGGCGCTTTGACGGTACTGAAGGATTGGTGTGCAATCAGTTCTATCAGCTCATCCTCTCCAATGGCTGTCCTTTTAACTGCCAGTATTGTTATCTCAGACTTATCCTCGGGGGCAACAAAAGCCCTTTGGTCTTTACCAATCCATGGTCGGAGGTGGAGAGGCAGCTAGAGAAAATTCCCACCGGAGTCTTTTCTACGGGTGAATTAGCTGACAGCCTGGCCATTACTCCGCCGTTGCTCAGGCCAGCCATAGAATACTTCCGCAGGCAAACGAATAAATTCCTTTTTCTCACCACCAAGAGCACAAATATCAAGTTGCTCATGGGAATAAGACCCACACCGCAGGTATGGATTTCTTTCTCGGTGAATGCCGTCAGGACTTGGGAGCTATTCGAAAAGAATACCCCTCATCCTGATGAGAGGTTGGCCGCCGCCTGGAGGTTAAAAGAGGCGGGCTGGAGAGTCAAAATCAGAATCGACCCGGTAATCCCAGAGGTTGGGATCGGCCACTACCGGGAAGTAGCCCGGAAGGTAAACGCCCTGGCCCCCGAACGAGTAACGGTGGGCGTGCTCAAGCATTTTCCCAGGTTTCCCCGTTGCCAGCGGAAAGGACCTCAGAGGCAGCTTGCGGAATCGCCTAACGGGATCAAGCGATACCCATCGCACGTAAAAGCCCGCGTTTTTAATAGCCTGGCGGAGTGGCTCGAATTTCAACCCGCTATTTGCCGGGAAACCGCCGACCTTTGGAAGGAAATGGGGTGGAAAGCCAACGGCTGCAACTGCACTACCGGTCAAATAAAAGCTAGGCGATGCTCCGAGACCAAGCCGGTTAATTCAAAGAAAAACGAACATGCTTAGCCTTCAGAAGGTGCCGGCCGACCTGGAGCTTGCCTCCGCGAAGGATGAGATATGACCTTACTCTATGTGGCTTTACTGGTATTAGCAACCGTCGTATTGCTTGGAGTGGTGTGGTGGTGGCGCCGCCGTGCCGCTGTCCCCCGGGAAGTCGGTTGGGACGAGGTAATGGTCGAGGCTAAAACCGGGGGTTATCGACTTATCAGCACCGAAGAGATGGCGAACCGCTACCGGAGAGACCCCCAGGGCCTCTTGCTGGTGGACACTCGCCCGGAAGGAGAATATCGGGCAGGTCATATCCGGGGAGCGGTAAACTTGCCGTTGATGCCTGCCTGGTGGGGCAGATGGCGTTCCAGAAAGCTCCTGGCCGCCCTTCTGGGACCGGATCGAGGGCGCTTCGTGGTCTTTTACTGAGCTGGCCTTGCCTGAGTCCGGAGCGACTCCGCAGCCCGGGTGGCTGTCAAGCTTGGCTATCAGAACGTTTACCGTGATCCCCACGGCTTTCCGGAATGGCAGAAAAGAGGGTTGCCGGAGGCCAAAGGCTCCTGATCACAAGGGGAGAAAATGCTGAGGAGGAAAAACGATGTTCCGATATCGGAGAAAATTCAATTGGACCCTGCATCCTGGGCTATCGTGATCTTTGGATGCTCAAAGTCAAACTGGATAACGAGGTTGCCCTTGACTCCAAACAAATGGCAGCCTAATCTTTATCAACCTTTAACCGCCACCCACTGAATTTGGGGAAGGCTTGAGGCTTAATTTTTTAACTTTAAATAAACTATGGGCCTCCGTGGTGGATGCTAAAGATATCACAGCTGTCCGGCCGACTCCATTGATTTATGTACTTCTGCTGGATTGAATAGTTCAATAAAGCCGGTGATATGCCAAAAAGAAGTTGGTCTCGTTGGAATTCCAGCTGGCTAGTTAGGGTCAGATATTCTGAGGTGGAAATTTGGCCGGACCGGTAAGCCTGATCATATTTCTGCTGTATCAGTTCCAATTTAGTCGGACCGCAGCCAAAGGTGCAGGTAGCTAGGAAAAGTGAGACCGTCAAAACAATAAGACGGATAGTCTTCACTTACAGACTCCCCAATAAACTATGGGCCCCCCGAGAGCCCCCAGGAAGGGCGATAACCCCGAACCCCTACCTTGAACCCCAGGCATCTTGCCGAGCTATCCTCAGGCCGGGCCTCTTTGCTCGATGAAAATCCTCCAAAGTTTCTTTTTTTGAAGCCGAATCCTCTCATGGACGCCATGATAGCACAAATACCGCAAAAAGGTAAAGGCGCCGCCGCCTGGGTTTCTCGCCCCCAGCGGGGGGAAATCCGGCACCGCCCCTTGCCTGGCAGTCTCGGCTCTGGACCCCTGGCATCGGTCAGCCGCTTGCCCCGGTCCGCCGCCGACCTGAAAGATTTTCGGCCAGGGAAGGCAAAACTCCAGGATGGGACTCCTACCCCCCCCTGGTCAGTACTATCCGTGTGGAAATTTTTTGATTTTTCAAAGATGGGTCAAAAAGATAATGCCAACAGGCTCTAAGAGACAGCTATGATAAGCATATCAGCACTTAACAAGCCGGGTGGTGAACTGCGGAGATATAGATAGCAATGCTGTCCGTTAACTGAACCAGCCGCCACGACGGCCTTCAGCAATTCCCATAACTTCGCAATGCAATTTCAGATGACTTTGGTAAAGTTAATTCATTTCTCCGTGTGCAGGCAATGGTTAAAGCCTGCTGCTAATCATGGACCAATTGTTTTGGTAGACTCGCAAATCCGATTGGACGATGGAACAATGGAGTGAATCGGGTTTTCTGGGTCTTACTCCGCCATGAGAGTCCAGCCAACGCGTGTAGTTTGCGATTAGAATATCCTGCACCTTCGACCATTCAAGCACGAAGAATTGATCCTCGCCGTATTTCTCTGCAGCAAGAACAAACACGCACACCAATTGTGGAATTGGAAGAGGTTTCTTTTCCCCGATGAGCTGCTTGCTCCCATCGAAAGTAATGTCTGCGAACTTGTCGATCGAGAATTGCCATGCCCCTCCCTTGATGGTCTTGACCTGGATTGGGCATGAAGAGCCCTTGAAGTCGGTAGCTATGAGATCAAAGTCAGGGACATTGCCAGAGAAGGTTGCAACGAGAAGCCCTCGCCGAGCAAGCTCGCAGGCAACCAGATATTCACCAATCTGTTTGATTAGCTGATTACTTCGCCCTGTGGCCATACACTTCCATCCCTTTCCTATATGACCTACCACCTAAAGTGTTTTTCAGCTTGTCGGTTTTACCGGCCTTCATATTTCTCAGAATGGTTCTTAGTTTGACGCTTAAGAAAGAATGTTAAGGTCTTGCTCTCCTGCAAGGTTTCAATCTTGGTTGCTTCTCTTTCGAATACGCCCATAATGCCTTATCAACCGTCCTGATTGACAAATTAACTTGTTGGGCTATTTGGGAGATTTCGTGACAATACTTTTGCCAGAATTTGAAGCTATAAGCACTTGGCTTTTCCCAGCCTAATGACCATAAGGCCCTAAAGTCAAGAATTGGATATTTGTTGGGGAAAGCGAAATGTAAAATTGCGGAAGCTACAGGCCAAGATACTCCCTTTAATTCTATCAATTTCAATATACGCTCTTCTTCACCTTCAGTGGCAAAACTTAATTCGGTAGTTTCCTTTATTAATCCGGCATCATTGCTTTCATAGTGCTTTTTTGGCCTATGTGACTTCCACATACATAATTTGACAAAGTCAGGTTTGTCCAAATATCTTTGGTTTTGTAAGAGTAACTTTAGTCTGGTCTCTGTTCTTTCATTATTGGTTCCAGTGTATAGCATATCATATCTGCGAGACCATTTTATTATGTTTTCCCTATTAATTTGAAGCCTGCCCACTTCTCTCCTGACTATCTCTCTCTTTCCCCGGACAACTGTTTTTATTTCCTTTTCTATAGGCGCCACCCCCTCCAGCATCGGAATAGATTTGGAATACTTAGCGACAGCCTGACTTGTAGCTTCTATATCTCCTTTCCTTACATCTTTTTCAGGCTGTTTTTGCCTTCTCTTTTTATGCCATTCAATCACGAAACCCATGATAGCAAGGATACCCAGTATAATTAACCAAATGACGATATAGAAACCAGATCCAGTTATTATCCAGTTTATTGTCCATTTATATGCCTTTACGAAATCAGATGGATAGTGAATAAAGTGATATATTATATATAATATTATCCATTTCATAAGACTAAAACCTCGACCCGGTTGTTGCTATATCAATAAAGAATAGTTACCGAATTTCTTGAAAATAAGAAATGAATTAATAACTTATCTAATAGACGCTGATTTTAGGGCACCATTTTTCTAAGTAACATTCTTTACATTGAGGGGATGTTGGCCTGCACCAATTTCTCCCAATTTCCCATGACTAGAGGTCGAAAACACCAGGGTATTCAGGGCTTAGCTCCCTTGCGCAATAGATAAGCTCATCATTCGTTGCATCGTTAGATATTAAGCTCAGGCGGGTGAAAACCCTTTTGACTTGGACATCTGGGGAAATGTCAATACATAACTTATCGGCCATTTTAATTTTAAAATCTCTTGCTAAAGTATTAGTCGCCATTGATGCTATTTTTATGCCAACCCCATCAAACTGAAGGAATCTTCTGACCACGGTCGCACTCTTCGGTGACCCACTCCAAATGTTTGACGCATTATCATTATAAACATCGTGAATTCTTTTAACCCCCAAATAAAAATTATTAGCCATTGTATCATTAAAACGATGTAACCTCTTTTTATGAAATATTTTATTTAGTTTGCTCAAGGTTAACGAAAGGAGCTTTGGAAAATCGAACCCGTTTATTTCAATACTAATCTCATGCGGTATCATCCAAGCCTTCTCGGCCCTCATTTGTCTGTCCATTATGCAGGCCAAAACAAAAGCGTGGGGATAGTCTCTTAAATTACTTATTAAGTTATCAGCTTCAGTATTACCAGTAAATTCAAATTTTCTAAGAGGCTCTCTTAATAAATCATCGCCTCTTTTTACAAGAATTTTGACAATGTTATCCAAATTCACCTTTCCCATAGTCATTCCTTCTCTATTCAATTTAAGGACGCTGTTGCAAGCAAAAGCTGATTGCTCTACGGCCAAATAATTAGCGTCCAAGGCCGGTTCCATGAGGACAATAGCGGGCAGGCGCAGGCCTTGTGGGTGACTTCGGGCTATCTTTTATCATGCGTCAATAGATTAAAGTCATGCTCGGTTACCTTGCAGGTAGATTGGACAAACCAAGCCCAGTTTTTATTGGGGTCCCGGTTCTTGAAGGCGTCCAGATTGCTTCTCAATAAAGAGTCAATGACGATAGGATTATCGAGGTATAGCCTCACGCTATCAAGGCCGAAGACCCATGGAAACCTTTCTGGCTGAAGGACGCTTGGATGAACCTTCTTCTCGGGTCTGGAGGTAATCCGGGCATGGCCAACCACGCCTTTGGTGGTGGCATAGAAGCAAATCCAATCACCGGGTTTTAGGTGCCTTCTTCCCGGCGTCCTCTCGCCGAAGGCGTAAATCTTTTCTTTCCCCACCAGGATCTTGATGCAATCTTCCGCAGTTCCTTCCTCGGTGGATTTCACCGGCGTAAGCCAATAAGTCTCCTCTTCTGTCTTAATAGATTCAGGCGGCTCAATCGCTGGCTCTATCCCCTGCCCCAAAGGTCTTACCGGCGGTCCCACTGGTGGTGGTTCTGGGCGAGTCACCAACCTGCTCATAAGATCAACCACCGGGTCAATGGTGGGGCCGGAAGGTTTTAGCACGGCCAAAATATCATCATGGCCGACATCAAATTCATTCATCATCTCTGCCAGAGAGAGCAGTGAATTTACTGAAATGATACGAAGTTGGTGGGTCCTTTTCTCAGCTATGATAGCGTTCTCCAGTTGTCGAAGCTCTGGATCAGGACGGCCTACCACATAAATGCCCAGGGCGCTATCCCAACTGGGGATACGCTGTTCGGAAATCAATCTGTCCACATACCCCACCAGACTTGCCGTCTTGATAGCATAAACTTCGGTGGTTTTGACTTCCACAACCAATTGGAAGGTCGTAGGTGATTGCCAGAGGCCGTCAAATCCAACCTCACTGGACACGCCGCTGTAACGGCCAAAAGTAACCTCAAACTCTAAAAAATGGCCCAGGTAATTCACCAAGTCCTGTAAAGCCCGATTATATTGATCGCCTGTGTTTCTCAAACAATCTTCAATGTGGTCCCGAACCTGCCCGACCTCTAAAACATTTTCTTTCAGGAACCGGCGGAACCTTTCCCTGGCCGTTTCTTCTCCAGGAGAATCGTCCAGCTTTCCAACCAAGGCCAGGATTTGCGAAAGGCTGATGTTCATAATGTGTCCTCGTGCACCTGGATTAAATTATCTTCCCCACAAAATCAAGGGCATCAGGGCCTGGTATATTTTCTCCTGCATCTCTTCGTCGGCGGTGAGGTCTTCGATCAACTCCCGGAGCCGGGTTTCCCGGCGGCAGGAGAAGTCCTCATACTCTGCCAGATGCATTATGCCATTTTTTCTGAAGTTTGTGCCGGTTAATTTATGGCTGGAAAATTTTTTAGGTCCATTTGCAGAGGTTTGAAGGCCGGGAATTTTAATTGTCGCTGATCAGAGGGCTTGGGGGAAATCTGGAAAAGGGCAAAAATAGTCATTAAAATTTAGGGATGCTGTAGCGTTCACCATGCAGCAACCGCTCGCCGCGGTCCCTCCCTGGCGCCGCCACACACCCTTGAGGATTTTTCGACCCTGGAAGGCAAACCTCAGGATGGGTCCCATGACCCCCCCTGTCTAATAAGCTCCGTCCGTAAATTTTTCCCAAAATATTTTTTCCGGACTTTAATCAGGGGAAAGTGGGAGTAGGTTCCCCGGTCATGGGACCCAACCCCAAAAATTCTAAAGGCAAAATCTTGCCGATCCCCCTCCGTAAATAGGTCCTAAAAAAGCGTTGGACACACCGTGCTTGCCACTAAACGCTTCGACCTTTGGGGTAGGGTGGGTTGCGGGTGATACCCCTCAGCTAGGGGACCGGGCCACGAAATTTTACATTCGGCGAAGTTTGAGCTATCATACCTTGCGGGGTTAAACTCGGGAAGAGAGATCCCAAAACCATTTCTTGACTTCATCTGCCAAGGCTGCCGCATAATCTCAGCTTAGATGTATTATGAGATTTATTCTTTTCGAGTTCCCTGATAAAAATAGGGGTAAAAACAAAGACAACCTGACGCGCATCCGAAAATAGAGGTCAATCGATCTGATCGACCCTCTTATAATGGAGCGCCATATTTATATCTAATAAGATATGAGTCTTTTGGGATTTATTCAACTCGATCGTCTCCTAAATGGAATTACTGATTCCTCTTTTCTTCTTTCGGGTATAACTAAAAGGAGTTAAAAAAATGAAGATAGTTTATCACCCAAATTACAATGAGGTTTATGCATCAGATCCAGCTGCCGGAGCGGGAAGAATAGAAGCTATTTTAAAGGAGTTGAAAGGTAAATATGATTTTCTTGAACCTAAACCAGCCAGCGAAAACGATTTAAAAAGAGTTCATACCCAATCCCATATTGATTTGATTAAAAGAAATCTCTATCGTTATGAAACTCTTTATGAAATTGCTTGTTTGGCAGCCGGGGGAGCAATCCTGGCAGCTGAGTTGGGAATGAAAGGCGAAAGCTCTTTTGGGTTAATCAGGCCGCCTGGTCATCATGCCAGTTCTGATCATTGTTGGGGCTTTTGTTTCTTCAACAATATAGCTATAGCTTTGGCTAAGCTTCAGGCAGAAAATCGGATTCAAAAGGCTTTAATCTTGGACTTCGATCTTCATTTTGGAGATGGGACCGATAATATTTTTGCTGGAAGTAAGATTAAATATTTCCAGCCACAAATCCGAGATCGAGAAGGCTTTATTGAAGAAATTAAAAAGAAATTCCAAGTAGAAAGAGAATATGATATTTTGGCTGTTTCAGCCGGTTTTGATCGACACGTTGAGGATTGGGGTGGCCTTCTCACTACCGATGATTACCGAATTATTGGCCGGGCAGTAAAAGAGGCCGCTCAAAAAATCTGCCAGGGAAGAAGATTTGCTGTCCTTGAAGGCGGTTATAACCATAAGGTTTTAGGTAAAAATGTCAAGGCTTTCCTGGAAGGATTGGAATAAAAAGGGCTGTGACCTTTTATTACGTACAGTGGCAAGTTCTCAGCACATTCATTACATTTGACTGGCCGCTTTGCTTCGGCCACCATTACCGGGCGGTGTTGGCCTGAAGTTCTTAGGCCGCAAATCAACAAAGCCAGGGATCGGGCTCCTTAATTTTCTCCCACTAAAAGGAACTCCTTCCGATACGCAGATAATATCTGTAGTTTTTGCTGGCTCGGTGATAAGTGAAGGAGATGGCAAGTTAGCGCTTATCGAGCTCCTCCCAAACCCCCGGATTACTTACTTGCGGTCCCACCTGAGCGGGGAACCACGAATAGGAGATTGGCTTGGATTCTAACCGGATATCGCGGCACCTTTGGAACTTGACTTTGCACCTAGGAGTCGTTGACAGCCTTTGGCAAGAGAGGTAAATTAAAGATAGTCGAGGCAGCGGTGAGGATTTTTTTCCTTAAGACCTTCAAGAATCAAGAATTCCGAGAGGAATAGGCGAATGGAAAAGACCACGGATTCGGCCTCCAGGGCCATGCTGAAAGTGGCAGAGCGCCAAGATTTAAGCACCATCTGGGACCGCTTTGCGGTCCAGACCCCGCAGTGCGGCTTTGGCGAGTTGGGCACCTGTTGCCGCAATTGCCTGCAAGGGCCTTGCCGCATCGACCCCTTCGGGGAGGGGGCTACTTTGGGGGCTTGCGGCGCTTCGGCAGACACCATTGTGGCCCGCAACCTGGTACGAGCCATAGCTGCGGGTACCGCGGCGCATTCCGGTCATGCCAAACACCTGGCCCACACCCTGCTTAAAGCTGCGACAGGGCGGGCCCCCGATTATCCCATCAAAGATGAAGTCAAGCTCAAGGCAGTGGCAAAACGCCTGGGCATCGTCACGGAGGGCAAGGAAACCGCGGAGATTGCCAGGGAAGTGGCCGAGACGGCGCTACGCGATTTTTCGGAAAAGGAAACTCCGGTGGCCTGGGCCGCCACTAATGTCACCCAGGGCCGGGTCGAAACTTTTCTGAAATATGGCGTGGTGCCCACCGGCATTGATGCGGCCATTTCCGAAGTCATGCACCGCACCCATTACGGAGTGGACGCAGACCCCGTCAATCTCCTGCTGGGGGGCATCAAATGCGCGCTGGCGGATTTTGCCGGCTGCGCCATGGGGACGGATCTGGCCGATATCCTGTTCGGCACGCCCAAGCCGGTAGTCAGCCGGGCTAATTTGGGAGTGCTGAAGCCGGACGCCGTGAATATCGGCCTGCACGGCCACAGCCCCATACTTTCGGACCTCATCGTCCAGATGGCCCACGATTTGGACGGAGAAGCCAGGGCGGCGGGAGCCGCCGCCGGAGTCAACCTGGTGGGGATGTGCTGCACCGGCAACGAGGTGCTCATGCGCCACGGCATCCCCGCGGCCACTCATTCGGTTTCCCAGGAATTGGCCATCATTACCGGCGCCCTGGATGCCATGGTGGTGGATTATCAGTGCGTCATGCCCTCTTTGGCCACCCTGGCGGAGTGCTTCCATACCCGTCTCATCACCACCATGCCCATTAGCAAGATCCCCGGGGCCACCCATATCGAGTTTAGCGAAGAGAATGCCCGCCAGGCCGCAGCAGAAATCATCCGTCTGGGCATTGAGGCGTTCAAGAGACGAGATCCCCAAAAAGTTAATATCCCCTCCCACCAGAGCGATGTCCTGGCGGGTTTTTCCACTGAGGCCATTGTGGGCGCTCTTTCCCTGCTGAACCGGGACGATCCCTTGAAACCGCTCATCGACAATATCGTGGCTGGCAATATCCTTGGGGTTTGCCTCTTCGCCGGCTGCAACAATGTCCGGGTGACCCAGGACCAGAACTTCCTGACCATGGCGAAGGAACTCGCCCGGGAGAACGTGCTGCTTCTGGCTACTGGCTGTGGGGCCGGGGCCTTTGCCCGCCACGGGCTGTTGACCTCCGAGGCCACCACGGCCTACGCCGGTGACGGATTGAAAGCGGTGCTTACCGCTTTGGGACAGGCGGTGGGGCTGCCCGGGCCCTTGCCCTTGGTGTTGCACATGGGCTCTTGTGTGGATAATACCCGGGCCGTGCAGGTGGCTGTGGCTGTGGCCAACAAGCTGGGCGTGGACCTGGATAAGTTGCCAGTGGTGGCCAGCGCTCCCGAAGCGACCACGGAAAAAGCCATTGCCATCGGCACCTGGGCCGTGGCCGCGGGATTGCCCACCCATGTGGGGGTCATACCTCCGGTACTGGGCAGTTCCCTGGTGGCCAGGGTGCTGACGCAGGACGTCAAAAGCCTTTTCGGGGGGTATTTCATGGTGGAAACCGATCCCGTGACTGCAGCGCGGCAGCTTGTTGAGGCGATCCGGGAAAGAAGGGCAGGTTTAGGGATATGAAAGAGCTCTTCGTGCGCCTGGATAGATGTCAGGGCTGCCGCAGTTGCCAGTTGGCCTGTGCCGTGGCCCACTCGCGTTCCAAGAACCTGTTCGCGGCCATCAGCGAAACCCCGGTCCCCAGGTACCGCCTTTTTATTGAGAGAGGCCAGGGGCTCAACGTGCCCCTCACCTGCCGCCAGTGCGACCCGGCCCCATGCCTGGACGCCTGCATTGCCGGCGCCCTCTATCGAGATGAGCGCGGCGTCGTGCAGCGGCGCGAGGGGTCCTGCGTGGGCTGCTGGACCTGCATCATGATTTGCCCCTATGGAGTGGTGGGCCGGGAAAAAGAGCGGAAAATTGCCGTCAAATGCGACCGCTGCCCGGACCTGGAGGTTCCCGCCTGCGTCCAGGCCTGCCCCACCCGGGCCCTAATTTACGGCGAAGCCGACAGCTTCGGCGCGGATATCCGCAAGGCCGCCGCCGGGGTGCTGGCCCGGGCGGCAGAGTGATAGAGTAATTGAGGGGAGGGTCGGGGGAAAACCATTTTCCCGCCATCCCCTCAAAGTATTCCTTTCAGAGGCTTGCCATGCGCTATGTGATCATCGGCAATGGCGCGGCCGGCAACGCCGCGGCTGCGGCTATCCGCACCTGGGACCCGATGGGTGAAGTGCTCATCTTTACCGATGAGCCGCAGCCGGCTTATTATCGTCCGCTCATCACCAACCTCATCGAAGAGGGCCTGCCTGAGGACATCTTTTTCCAGAAAGAGCCGGGCAGTCCCCCGGAAGTAGATCTCCAACTGGGGAAACGGATCGCGGGCCTGGATGCCGGCTTGAAGCAGCTTACCCTCCAGGATGGGATGATCTGTGCCTACGACCGGCTTTTGCTGGCCACCGGCGCCTCGGCCATCCTGCCGGACATTCCCGGATGGCAGGGTCCAGGAACGCATGTTTTGCGGACCCTGGCGGACGCACAGGCTCTGGCCCAGGCGGCCCGAGAGGGAAAAAATGCGGTCATCATCGGCGCCGGCCGGGTGGGCCTGAAAGCGGCCCTGGCCCTGCGGCATCGGGGGCTGGAGGTGACGCTGGTGGAGCAGGCCCTCTATCTGGCCCCCGTGCAATTTGACGAGATGGCCGGGGAGATTTTGGGTAAGACCCTGGAAGCCGTTGGCATCCGACTAATTTTTAACCAGACGGTCACGGCAGTGAGGCGAGCCGGCGACCGCATCATCGGCCTGGCCCTGGCGGATGGCCGGGTTCTGGAAGCAGAGGTGGTCGTTGCCGCCGTGGGAACGCGCGCCCACGTGGAATTAGCCAGAAAAGCCGGTCTGGCGGTAAACCAGGGTATCCTGGTGGACAAATGGTTGCGCACCAGTGCGCCTGATATTTATGCCGCCGGGGATGTGGTGGAGACCACCGATATTGTCACCGGCCAGAGCATAGTCAGCGGTCTCTGGACCAATGCCGTGGAAATGGGGCGGATAGCCGGCAGCAACATGGCCGGAGCCGCGATTGAATACCCGGGCGCTTTTGCCGTGCTCAATTCCCTGGAAGTGGCCGGCATCCCCACCGTGGCCATGGGCCTCACCAACCTTCCTGCCGGGGGAGAATACCAGGTTTATCAAAGCCGCCGGGGGAATAACTACCGCAAGCTGGTCTTCCAAGAAGAGATTCTCGTGGGCGCGCTCCTGGTGGGGGACATCGACGGCGCCGGGGTTTACGCCGGGCTCATCAGGGGAAAAGCGAAGATCAGAAAGATTTGCGGTGAATTGGAGCATCCCCGGTCTGGCCTGGCCTCCTGGCTGTCCAGCCGGATATCAAAGGCAGAGAGAGCCGCGTGTTAGTGACAAGGCCCGGCTTTGCCAGGGGAAGGGGGCAATGGCCGGATAATTGCCCCTAATATGCCGTTCTGCGTCCCATCCCCCACCTCTCCCGGCAGTTCGCAGTTCAGCAAAAGGGATTTTGCCCGTGATTTGTCCAGCCATATTTACAGAAAGCCCCCCCTGGTATGGGGCCGCCCCAAAAATTTTAAGATGAAAATTTTCCCCAGTTGAGTGGGCATCTATGATCGTGGAAACACCCCTGCAAATGTATGGCCCATTTTCTGAGAGGCGATTGGTGGTAGGTCAATGGGGAAGGTAAGGGGTGTGCATGTTCTATGTGGGCAAGGTCGGCCAGGAGAATGGCGACGGCACCTGTGTAGATTTCTTAATGCCTGCCATTTCTGGCGCCAGCACTGTCCGGTCCCGCACCTATGGCTTTGGTCTGAATGCGGAAACCTCGGGCCGGGACTCCCTCTCCCCGTGTAAATATGATCGCCCCTGAGATTTTTCAATTTTTCGAGAAAATTGCCAAATCCGAATTATATTTGCAAAGGCTTTCCGATATACGAGTCATATGGAAAAATTAGCCAACGAGCGTATAGTGGCAAGTGATATAGCAGCAGAAATCTTCATCCTGCGTCCATTTGAGCCCTTTTTGGCAAAGAAGTACTTTTTTTAAGAAACATTATTATAATGAAAGAGATATTCAGCAACCAAAACTTTCTCACCGGAGCTCATGACCCAAAGGAAGATGTGATGCAAACAAGGAGTGCAGCCTTATGCCGTTGGCCACTGTGGTTAGTATATGCCTTCGCTGTTGGCGTGACGGTGGCAACCTTGCTCGTGCGCCTGGGCTTGATGGAATCGTTTGGCGAGAACCAATCGTTGATCCTATTCATGATCCCCATCAGTCTTAGCGCCTATGTGGGTGGCCTAGGTCCGGGGCTGGTTTCCACCCTAATGGCCGCTCTCTGCATGGATTATTTTCTTATTCCCCCCATTTACTCCTTCAGAATTGAAAAGTTGGTACATGTCGCGGAGTTTGTCGTCCTAATTGGGGTTGGTGCATTCGTCAGCGTGCTAAACGAGTTTCTACATCGTTCGCGGTGGCAGTTGCGCCGGGCCAAAGACGAGCTGGAGCAGCGGGTCGAGGAGCGCACCGCCGAGTTAGAAATAGCCAACAAGGAGATGGAGGCCTTCTCTTATTCCGTGTCCCACGACCTCAAGGCTCCGGTCCGGGCCATAGAAGGTTTTTCTCGGATGCTGATGCACAAATACTCGGCTACCTTAGAATCCGAACCCCTCAGGATGCTCAATACCATCTACTCCAACACCAGGCGCATGTCTCAATTGATTGACGATCTTCTGACCTTCTCTCGAATGAGGCGTAAGAAGGTCAAGAAAGCCGAGATCAACTTCTACGCCATGACTACTAGGGCTTTCGAGCAACTCCGGCACCAGACGCCTGAGCGGGATATACAGTTAAGCATCGGTGAACTGCCCCCGGCCATCGGCGACCCCTCCCTGATAGAACAGGTCATGGTTAATCTGCTGGCCAATGCCATCAAGTTTACCAGTTCCAGGAAGACCGCGGTCATCGAGGTGGGCGGACGCATCGAGAGCAAGGAAACTATCTATTACGTTAAAGACAACGGTGCGGGGTTTGATGAACAATATGCGCACAATCTGTACGGGGTTTTTCAGCGACTGCACAGCTATGATGATTACGAAGGCAGCGGGGTCGGCCTATCCATTGTCAAGAGCATCATTGAGCGCCACGGTGGGCGGGTCTGGGCTGAGGGGAAAGTCGACCAGGGGGCGACCTTTTACTTTACCCTACCCAAAAACGGAGATTAAATTTCGTCAAATGGTACTCAGAGCGCCTTCTGAAAGAGTGTCGCTCACTGCTATCAATTCGCACTTTAAATTATAATTTAGATAATTCGATATATAGATCATATCTTCTATCTATGCAGGGAATACATTTTACCTTCCTTAATACTCCCTATTTATTGGTTAACACATTTACACCTACATCTTAATATTATCATCATCAATAATACCAATAAGTTAAACATCAACTGGGTGTCAACCACCTACATTGACATCCTGTTTACACTGGTTTACACCACTCCAACAACAATATTTATCGATAAATACTAATGGGTATCAATGGGTGTCCATAGGTGTAAACCCGGTGTAAACACCCCAAGTAAACACCGGATCTGGATAATCATATTGATTATATTGATATAAATGGCTTTTTGTGGTAGGTGTAAACGTGTTAATGCTGAAAAGCTGGGTAAGGTGATCAGGAGAAGAATTTTGATATCGAAGGTATCTAATGATATTTTGGCAATTTTTGGGAAGTTAGGAAAGTGGGCAAGTGATCGTTTTTAGTGCTCCCCCTAAACCACTGGATTTTGTACCGGCATTCCCACCTAAAAGAGGTGGCCTTGGACAAGCGGCACCTATGAGATGTTTCTTGCGATGTTTCCTTCGGGGTGGCAGGTCGCCGAGAACATCCAGTGGCGATTTAATTATCCATTTCTGCAAATTACGGGTCTGCCGCAGGCGATTTGGAGGGGAGACCAGGCAAATGATCTTAGAAAAATTCCTTTCCATTGCGTGGGTTACCAGGAGTGATTATCAAAAAAGCACTATTAAAACGAAGGATACTCGGGTAAGGACATGATGCAGGGAAGGTCGATACTTAGATATTTTTATTCCCGATTGCTGCCTTGGGTGATTGGTTTTCTGCTTGGGTCAATGATCTTCCCCTCCCCAGCCCTGGCCTTTATACCACACTGGGCCCCCAAGGAAGCGTTTTTCATCCGCCAGTTTTCCTATCTATTTTTCATGGTCGCCATGATTTTCTTCATCTACGAGCTTAAGCTGGAGAGATTGCCACAACATCGAGGCTTTCGTCTGTTAACCTGGGCCAGCGTGTTTTTTGCATTGTGGAATTTCGATTGTTTCATCGGGCAATGGATCGCCCTGCATTTTGAAGCCCAGGTTGTAGCGGGGTCGCAGGGCATCTTTTCCCAGCGCTTGAACATGGCCAATCTGGGCAACTGGATAAATTATTTCACCAAACTGGATCATCTACTCCTGGTGCCAGCCTTCATTTATTTTTATCTTGGTATCAGGGAGTTTATGCGGCAAGCGCAGGAGGGGAAGCAATGATTTCTTTGCCCAGTTTTCCCCTGGTTCTATCGGATATCTTGGGTTCAGCCCTGGTCTTGCTGCTAGGTTGCGCCGCCTTCTCCTGCTCCCGGAAACTGCTGGCGTGGGATCCGGAAAATGCCTTGTGGCTTTTCCTCTACTGGCTCACCCTGGCCTTCCTGGCCTTTGGCCTTTCACGGGCTGTGGGGCATATTATCGGGCATATCCTGGTATTTGCCGGTCAGGAATCCTTGTCGAGCCAGATATTACCTTACAGCGGCGGTTTTAATGCCATCCTTTCCATCGTGATCGCCTCGGTCACGCTCTTTTTCCATAATATCCAGAGATTATACCACCGAATGGAAGCCGATCATCATCATATGGAAGCTACCAGCCATGAAATTCTGACGCTCAACAAGGAGATGGAGGCCCTGGTGATGGAACGTACTATGTCCGAAATGGCCTTGGGGATCGCGGACGGAATTCGTAACCCCCTCCATGTTATTGGCGGCTTCAGCAATCGCTTGCTCAAAAAAGCAGCCCTGGATGATCCCGCCCGCAACTGGGCCCTGGCCATAGCAGAGGCCGCCAAACGCTTAGAGCAGATGGTCGAGCGGTTCGAAAACCTGGCTCAGGACAAGAAGGCATTTTTTTCCCAGGAAGATCTGAGTAAAATTGCCCGGGGCACTTTGGACATGCTACATAAAGCATTCGAGCACAGGCGCGTTCACCTGGTGACCGGTTTCCATCCTTATCCCGCCTACATCCAGGTGAATAAACATCTCCTCAAGGTAGCAATAGCCCACGTAGTACGAAATGCTCTGGAAGCCACCCCCGCCCAGGGGGAGATTCACGTGACCACCGCGGTGGATATGAGCCACGTCAGCCTGGTGATCCAGGATACGGGCCGGGGGATGTCCCCTGAGGTGCTGACCAAAATCTTTGAACCCTACTTTACCACCAAGGTGGGTGGTACCGGTCTGGGCATGGTCTTTGTGCGTCAGATCATCGACGAACACCGGGGAACCATTAACTTGGAAAGTGAGGTTGGACAGGGTACCACCGTGACTATCAGGTTGCCCATCCGCTTCGCTGAACCCCCGATCTGAGTCATTTTCATGCCTGTCTTCCAAGGTCAGGGCATAATCAATTATGCTTTTTAACAATATGCTATGACCCAAAACTTATCATGAGGCCCAAAACTTCCCATATCCAGATCATACCTGCAATTTTTAAGGGCTCCCCGATAACTGCCGAGTCTGGCAAGCTATCTTGCAGAAGGTCAAAAGCAGACAAGCAAGGGGCAGACCCGAGGTGAATCTTTCAATCTAAAAATACTCTTTAAGCGAAATTTGTGCTATCCTGGCTCCCACAAGACGATTTGGCCAAAAAAGAGAAACCTTTTCGGTGTTAAACTCGGGATGGCGGTCCCCAAAACCATTTTTAGACTGCAGTGGCCCAAGTTGCCGTATAATCTTAGATTAATAGAGACATACGTAGGAATGATTGAACGGCGCAAAGCGGCAGGGTCCGTCCTTCTACCTCTTTTTTTGCTGCTCCTTCCTCTCCTGAACGGGTGTGCCACCATCCCTTATGACTACCCCCGCACCCTCTCCACCGCCCTTTACCTGCCTGAAGCGACCTCCATGGGGAAAAAAATTCAGGCGCAGGTGGAGGAGAATCATGGGGCTTCGGGATTCTACCTCCTGTCCTCCGGGGAAGATGCCTTTTTTGCCCGGGTCCGTTTGATCAACCGGGCAGAAAAAACCCTGGACCTGCAATACTATCTCTTTAGCGCCGACCTCACCGGCAAGTTCCTGCTGGACCGCATCATTGCCGCGGCGGAACGGGGCGTGAGAGTGCGACTCCTCCTGGATGATTGGGGCGAGACAGCGGAGATGGATCGGTGGCTGACCATGATGGAAATCTACCCCAGCATCGAGGTGAGGATCTTCAATCCCTTCGGAGGTCTCCGGTCAAATCTGCTGACCCGCTCGTTCGGGGCGATCTTTGGAGCCAAAAGGCTCAAAGGGCGGATGCACAACAAGGCGTTCATCGTGGACAACAGCGTGGCCATTGTGGGTGGGCGCAATATCGCCGATGAGTACTTCGAGGCGAGCAGTGGCGTCAACTTCAGCGATATGGATATCATGGCCGAGGGACCGATTGTCCGCCAGGTAAGTGCTGTTTTCGACGACTACTGGAACTGCGTGCTCTCGATACCGCTCAAGGCCCTGGTGTCACACCGGCCTACTGACGAAGAGGTTCAGAAAGCTCGTCACGACCTCGAAGCCGAGAGTGAATCCCTAAAAAAATCGAGCTACGCGGTCAAGGTGCGGGAGAGCGACCTCTACCTCCTGAAACATCTTGTGGAGCCCGGAATGATCTCTTTTGTCTGGGCGCAGGGGGATGTCCTCTTTGATGATCCGTTGAAGGTTATCAACTCAGATGACCGAGAACGAACAGTTAAAATGAGGCGGGAGCTAGGGGCCTTCCTGCAAGAGGCCCAGAGCGAGCTGCTCATTATCTCACCCTACTTAGTGCCCGGCAAGGCTGGGGTGCAATGGTTTCAAAAGATGCGGGACCGCGGCGTCACGGTGAAAATAATTACCAACTCCCTGGCCTCCACTGACTCATCGGTGGCCCAGTTCGGCTATATGCGCTACCGGAAGGACTTCCTCCGGATGGGCGTGGAACTCTATGAGCTCAGACCTACGCCGGTGCCGCGTGGAGGAGACCGCTTCCGGATCGGCGGCTCGTCCAGGGGGTCCCTGCACGCCAAAACCATCGTCCTGGATGGCCGGGCGGTTTTCGTGGGCTCCTTCAACCTTGACCTCCGCTCGGCGAGATCCGATACTCAGAACGGCATCGTCGTTCACAGCCCGGAACTCGCGGAACAGGCCGCCGGCATCTTTAACAAGGATGCCTCCCCCACTCGTACCTACCGGGTTACTCTAGTGGGAGATGATATTCTCGTTTGGGTTACTGCAGAGAATGGGCGAGAGGTGCGCTATTACCGGGAACCCATGGCTGGGTTCTGGCTCCGCTTTTCCGGGCGATTCTTTTACGTGTTTATCCCGGAATCGATGCTGTAAGGGGAGGGCCGGGGAGTGGGTGGCTAATCGTTAGCCCATGGCTCGTTATGGTCGTTTCAAGGTGGAGAAAAAAAATGTGCAGACCTGGCGCACGCTGTTGGGATTGGCTGGTAGATTCCTTAGACCAGATAACTGCCATTGTTCGGGACTTATCAGGAATCTAAAAACTTCCCATATTCAGAATATATGTGCTCTTTGGTGGACGGCCCCGCCGCTTTCTCGGACTTTTATTGGCTTCCTCTTGCCCCCACGCCCATGGGGGTGAAGTTTCCTCGGTTATCGCGCCCAGAGCGCAGGCTTACCCCCAGCGTCAACGGCCCTGGGTGATAGGAAGCTTTCCGGGTTATACTCAGGGAGCAGGGGCCCCAAACCATTTGTGGACTGCGGTGGCCAAGACTGCCGCATAATCTCGGGAAGAAGCAGAATATTCCCAGCGCCCCCGGTACGGCGTCCTGAAAATCGGTCAGGGGCGAGCCGCTTGGGGCCCTGACCCTGACGAAATAGACGAACTTGTCCAGCTACGGCATTCGTGCTAAGCTGGCGGCAACCTCTAAGGAGACCGCCTTATGGCCGAAACTCTATCAAAAGAAACAAAAAATCCCGCCTCCAGCCGTCAAGCCATCCTGGCCTTCCATTTCGCAGACCGGATCAAGGCGGAAATCCATCTCGCCTCCAGCCTCCTGGCCAGCGTCGCCCAACTGCAGGGACTGGAGCGGGAAGGCGCCAGCCGACTGTTTCTCGAGTTTCTCCAGGGCCTGGAGATGGAGATCAACCTGGCCCAGGCGCAGATTAACGAACCGGAAATGGTGCGGGTGAGCACGGTGATGCGCGGGCTGAAGGGGATGGCGGATTCCAGCATGTTCCAGGAGATGCAGTCCCACTTCACCTGGATGATCACCGTCATGGCTACCTTCGCCCACCGGGCCATGGAATACCTGATCAGGGAGAAGTTGCTATAAAGCTGAAATATGGCAATAAGGGGGACGAGATGGGATGAACCAGGGATGATAACACTTCCTGAGATTTGGAATATAGTTCGATCAAGATTAACAAAAGATCGATGGACGCCTTTAGAAGATATCTACCTTTAAACGGTTTGGGCTTGATCCCAAAAAATATCCACTCGTTTGTAAGGAATATTCGGCGCAGCGAAGTCAGATGACGAAAAATCGGGGGTTTGGGAAAGAGGGAGGGAGGAGCAAGAAGGCGACGGCTTGAGTAAACTCTTCAATAATCTGGCTCTTGAGAAGACTGTTCAATCCGGGAATGAGGTCGAAATCGAGACCTCATTTCTAAGATAATGGAACGGTTTCGGGGTCAAACTCGTTGAGAGCGAGAAATTTATCCTATCATGCCTTCCAGGGCCAATCTCGCTAAAAGGAGGTGACTTAATGAAATTAGGCCGGGTTATTTTCAAAAAGTGGGAATCGGTTGCCTCCCCTGATATTTTCCTGGACCAATGCAACCGCCTGTGGAAAGAACTTCTCGACGACGAAGTTCTTTATCAGTGTGAGCTGTGTAATTCTACCCGTGCCAAGTGGGGGTGGCGTGAACCGGACCAGGAAACGGTTCACTTTGTCTGTTCCAGCTGCGTCAAGTCGATGTAACCCATTTGGGCAGGCGAGGGGGAACCCGGGCTAAACCATAAGCAGGTCATGGCCTCTCTCCTCCCAGGTTGGGGGATATTTAACCTGGATTATGCCGCCCCTTGGCCTCCCCCTTATCGCCTCTCCTGGGCTTCTCATGCGGCCGTTTTGGTGGAGGGCGCCTGACCCTACCGCAGAGTGTCCCGGATTTGCCATTTCTCCCCTTCCAGGCAGCCAGTTTTTAGCGATTGCCCCCCAGGCAATTCGATAAGGGGGAAACCTATCCGCTCAATGCGGGGCTTCTCAGAGGGTCGTTTGAGAGGAAGGGAGCCGGGCAAAGGTAAACGGAGATGAGAAGAGCATTGAGATAGGGTGCCTGGTGCGTCCCTCGCCTGGGTCCGCGTTGTTGTCCACCATCTGTCCCTGTGGTGCGCCGGTCTAAACTTTAAGGGCGAATTTTTCCTGCCTGACCGCCTCGGCCCTGGCCCCCTGTCATCCTCCCTCGGCCCAGAAGCGGCCGCCGTGGCGCTGGATAATGCGCTTGACCATGACCAGGCCGCCGGAATTCCCAGACCTGGAACGAACATATCTATCTCTTCAGAGGTGAGAGTAATCAGATGGGGGGCGCTAAAACGGTCAGGGGATCGATGAACCGGATGGCAGGATCATGGCTCAGGTTTTGCCAGGTTAACCGCGCGGGTGGCAGGGGAGCAGGCAGCCAGACAAAGGTGACGTGCAAGTGGGGAGGAATGGTGGGGTTTTTGCCAAAGGACCGGGAGAGGGTGGCAACTATCTGTCCTTCCGCCACTTCTTGGGAGAAGGCCATGGATGCCAGGGGCTCAGTGTGACCATAGACGGTATAGAGCTGGAATCCGTCTTCAGAAAAGATCTCATGGCTGAGATAAATTGATTTTCCCAGAAAATCGCCGGCAATCTTTACGATCTTCCCGGCAAAGGCAGCAGGTATCTTTAGACTCAGGTCCACCATTTTAGCGGCGCCCAGGGAATCTTGAAAACCGCAGAGGTCCAGGCCTTCGTGGGCCGTGGCTCTCTTCTTCCCATCACCCCACCATTTTTCCCAGGAGCCGAACAACATTCCCGCCTGGAAGAGCCAATGATCAAAACCGTCCATCAGAGGTTGGTTGCTTGCCAGCAAATAGTCAAAAAACCTGCTTCTAGGGTTATTCAAGTCTGCCACGAGATGGTCGCTGATTATTAATAGGGGCGTAAATGAGATTATCTTCCCCCTCACCCTAACCCTCTCCCCCCTCGGGGGAGAGGGGATAAATAAGGGACCCCATATAAGATTCTCCCATTAATAATATTACATATCAGGAGTGTCCGTCAAAGATTATGCATAGACCGGGCAATTGAAAAAGGCAAATGTGGCCGCAGGGCCCAAGCGTTCACCGCAGAGACGCAGAGGACGCGGAGGCGGGCAACCTAAAAAGGCAAATGTAGCCGCAGGGCCTCTTACAAAAAAAAAACAAAAAACCAAAACCCTGCGCCGGCACAGGCTGGAAAGCCTGCGGCGGCAAAACTTAAAGAAGGGCAGGGGATACAATTTATCTAACCAAAAATCACCCTAAGGACAAGGAGGAATCTATGCGACAGCCTTAGGTTTAGCCTGGGGAATTTTTATCAGACAATTCTTGAGAGGTGAGGGCCTTTTGCGACTGAGCAGGGTGACTACTGATAGTATCTCTAATTTCAATTACTTAAACTCACCGGATCATCAGGCGCTGCCGCGGTAGGAAGTCTGGTCACAGCTTGGCAGGCACGGAAGTCACTTTTTCATGGAGGCCTCCAGGCGGCTCAGGCGCTCCTCCAAACAGGAGAAGGAAGCGTGAGGCGGCGGCCCTATTTGGGAAGGCGCCTGGAAGGCAGGATTGCCGGCCCACCAATCGATGCCGATTTCCCGGGCCTTGTCCACCGAGCAAATTACCAGGCGGATCTGCAAGCTGAGCAGTTCCACGTCCACCAGTTTGATCTTGATATCCCCGGCAATGACAATGCCCCGGTCCAGGATCCGCTCTAGCAGGTCCGCCAGGGTGCTGGATTGCATGGCGTGGGTGATGGCTGCCTGGCGTGCCATGGCTTCACTCCTTGAATAGCCGGCCCAGGGGACCCAGGTCGAGTGAAAGGTCTGCTTCCTCCAGGCCAAATTCCTGGCGCAGCCGGTTAATTTCCTGAGCCTGGCGCATCAGGGTCCCGCCCAGCCGTTCAATCTCTTCGGGGCTGAGGAGGTCGGCTTCCATCCTGCGGATGGCCTGTCGTTCCAGGAGTTCGTGGAGGAGTTTCACCAGGGCCAGGACCAGCCGCCCCAGCCCATGTTTCACCTGGTCTTTATCCAGGTTTAGGCGGGACGGGGAGGTTTCAGCTCCTGGCAGCCATTCGCCTTCCCTGGGATCCAGCAGCCGGGCAAAGATGCCGGGAGAGGCGCATTCCACCTGAGAAGGTCTGGAGACCCTGGTCGATTCGTTCTTCAATGAATCTGCTCCTTCACGAAGATGTGCCGCCGGGCCCCCTCAATGGAAGTGATTACCAACTGCAGGCCCAGATACAATAGATCCACGTCGGCCACGGAGACCAGCACTTCTCCGGAGACCACCGCTCCCTTGGTGAGAATCCGATCCAGGGCCTCACACAGGGAGAGATGCTCCTCCTCCTCTTCCCAGGCCGAGCCGGACCTCGGCCTGCTATCCGGTCTTATTGCAGGTTTCCGGGTGACAGGACCTTTCTCGCCTGAGCCGGTTGATCTCAATGAATCTCCTCCCCGGCCCCGATGAAGGCCTGCCGCTCCGGAAGCCGCTCCAGCCGGTCCAGGAGCTGCTGTTCTCGGCCCTCGAACTCCTCTTCGGCAATCCTGCCGGACTCCAGCATCAGATAGAGTTCCCGCAACTCCGCGGTGATCAGGTCGCCTTCCCGGGCCGACTCCTCCTGGGCGGCGTCGCGCACCTTCTCCGCCAGCCACACGATCCCCTTGATCGGGGACAACAAGATATCATCCAGTAAGAACATTTGCCGGCCTCAAGGTTTGAGGTTAAGGTTTACAAAGCTGGCCGCTGGCCAGGGACCGCTGTAATCGAAAGCGAAATTGTGATCAAACCGGGAGGCGGCCTCGAAAACCCCGGCCTCGAATCGGGCCTGCGCCTCGGGTTCGCGCCCCACCAGGCAGGCCAGGTTCAGCACCTCTCGTTCTTGCCGGCAGCGGTTGCGCTTGCTCTCAAAGCAACAGGGAGCCATGATCTCTTCCACCTGGTCGGCGCAGGCTTCCCGATCCTCATGGAGGAGACGCTCGAACAGGCGGCCAATCTCAATTTTGTTTTCCTGGGTCGCCTCCCGGTTGGCGCCAAAAAATTCATCCCGCAGGGACCGCAGTTCCGGATGGCTGCTGACAAAATATTCGAAGATGTTGGGCACCTCCCAGACGACCCGCAGCCCCATCTCCACCTTGCCGGCCAGCCGATGCAACTGTTTCACCAGGACCACCTGGTGGCGGGCTAATATGTTGCGGATAGCCCGGTCGCTGTTGGCGATGACGCCGAAAGAGATGGGCAGCATGGCTCCGGCCTCCTGGAGGCGTTTGAGCACTAGCTGGTGGGCGGCCAGGTTGGCGCGCTCCGGGCGAATCCTCTGAGGGGGCACATCGCTGACCACCGCGGCCACCGGCCCATGGGCCAGGGGGTAAACCCGGCCGCCGTTGATCCCCCAGGGCCCGTAATCCCTGGCTGCCGCGGCGGTTACCACCGCATACAGATATCGGCCCCGCAGACCTCCATCTTGGGGGTTGGCTTCCTGGGGCTGGTGGTTGCGAATCTTCCGGGCCGTGGCGGACTCGGCTTTCATGGACGAGCTCCTCTTGGGGGGCGGCGGCCGGGTTAGACCCTGGCCTCCGGTCGGCGGTTATCTGCCGGGGGACCCGGGATCGCGGATTTTACGCATTTGATGTAGCCTTCCACCGTCTTGATCAGCAGGAGATGGTGGCAGACGTAACACTTGATCTCCCCTTCATAGTCCTCATAGGCCTCATCGATGTCGAAGTTGAAGCCGCACTCCAGGCAATTGATCTTCATGTTCGCTTCTCCTTTTTCTTAACGATTCAAATGATCCCCTGGCCCTTGCAGTGATGGCAGTAAAACACTCCGGTTTTCCCGGTCCCCCGGCAGCGGGGGCAGGGACCGGCCCCGGGACGCACCGAAACCACTCCCACCCCGTTGCAGGCCAGACAGCGCAGGTCGCCGCGGGCGCAGCCAGTGCCGCCACATTCGAGGCAGGTGACCACCGGCGGCTTCACCTTTACCCGCCCAGCGGCGGCGCACACCGGGCAGCGGCCAGGCTCCCCGTATTTGGGGTCAAAACCGGTCCCCCGGCAGTGGCCGCAGGTGACCGTTTCCAAAAATATCAGGCGCCGGCCCTGGCGGCCCTCAATCTTGGCTAACCGGGCCAGGACCTCCTGGGCGTACTCCATGACACCTCACCGCCAGGCGCACCCTGGCCTGGGGCGGCAGCACCCGGCACGGCCCCGCAGCCCAAAGAAAGTGACTTTGCCACTCCGCCAGCCGCCGACCATGACCTTCCCGACGGCCGGCCAGCCTTTCCGCCTCCCCCCGGAGTCGGCAGGCGTCCTGCCATACCCTGGAAACCCCGGTGCAACAGGCCAGGGAACGGAACCTTTTGACGTTAAGGCTGCGACGTACCTGGCCGGAGTCCTTCACCGTTACCATCCCTTCACCCCCTTTGGCCGGATGCCCTATCCTTAATACCTGATCTTCTGGCTGCCCCGCATCTTGGCGATCATGAGGGGGACAGCCGCCCCGGGGGGCTGCTCCATCATGAGCAGCAACGCCACCTTCTCCTTCTCGATCTCCTGGAGACGGATATCGATCTTTTCCATGGTCTTCAGGGCGGCGACCCGCTCCCGGGTCCGCCGGACCTTCTCCATCTCCAGGCAACTGATCTTGAGGAAGGCCCGGTAAGGCAGGGAAACCCGGTCCACCCGCCCCGACAGGGTGGGAATGTCCCTGAGACCCTTTCTAACATCGGCCATCTCGATTTCCTTTTCGGCTAACTTTCTCTAACTCTTTAATATCCCCGGCCTAGTTACGGCCTCGGGACTGGCACACCCGCTTCACCACTTCCATGACCTTGTCGGGCATGAGGGACTGGCCTGCCCGGGTCACCTTGGCGGTGTCGATATTCAGCACCTCCAGGCAGGTCTGTACAAAGATCGGGTCCGACAGCCGGGCCTCGGACTTATGGTGGACCAGCATCTTCGCGATGGCGATGGCCGCCCGGATGGTGGGACGGTGGTTGTTCACCCCCACCTCCCGCAACTCCCGCACCACCTCCACGATGGTTTCGGACTCATCCCGGGAAATCCCCGATTTGGCCGCAGTGATCTGGACCTCCGTCTCCCGATCGAAATGATGCAGGCTGAGGGTAATGAGCCGGTCCATTAAGGCGTCCTGGGTCTTGTGGATGCCGGCGTACTCCTCGGGATTGGAGGTGAAGATGGCCCGAAAATCGGGATGGACCTCCATATAGCCCTCCCCGGAACGGCGCAACCTCGGGAGGTTGAGAATCTTTTCCGACAAAATGCTGAGGAGGGCGTTATTGGCCTCTGGGCGGGACCGGGTAAACTCGTCGTAGATTAGGGTGTCACCATTCTGGCAGGCGGTGGTGAGGCGGTTGTCCACCCAGATGGACTTCACCTCCTCTTCGGTCTTCATCACCGAGCGGATGTAGTTGTCGATGAGTTTAAATTTGCGGTAGCCGGCGTCCCGGCCCACCAGGTCGGAGCTGCCGAACTCTGCGTCACCGTGGAGCAAGGTGACTGGTTGGCCCCGCAGGGCGGCCACATGGAAGGCCAGGGTGGTCTTGCCGGTGCCCGCCGGGCCGCAGAAATGCACGGGATAGCCCACCTCCAGGTAGGCCAGGGCCCGCCGGCTTAGCTCCTGGACATAAGGGGTCTGGACAAACTCCTCGCTCGCTTCCGGGACTATGGTGTCTTCCTGGGGCTGGACCCGCACCACCGGCGCCAGGGCCAGACCCTGCAGTTCATCCCTACTCATGGTTGCCGCGCTCCTTTAAGGAAATTGAAGGGACCCGGAGTGGCTCAGGCAGACGAACCAGCACCGCCCCGGGGCCAATCTTCCAGCCAACCACGACCACGACAGGTGAGACAGGCCATGGCCGCCGCTGAGGGATCATCTCCCGACCCCCGGCAGGTGGGACAGGGGAGGGTGGGGCCCCGGGGGGCCGCCACCATCCCTTTGCCTCCACAAACAGTGCAGGTGAGGGTCTTCACCGCCCCGGTCCCGCGGCAATGGCGGCACGGGCAGGAGGGTGTGGGCTGCCGCACCCGGCCCCGGCCCCCGCAGACGCAACAGGTGGACTGCCAGGACATGATCCCGAAGGGATCCTTACCGTGACCGCCACAGAAGGCACAGGGAGTTTCTGGCAATGGCACCGGCGCCACCTCCTTCCCCCGATTATTTTCCCTTTTCCGGTTTCTTCGCTTCCTTGGCCCGGCGTTCCGTTTCGGCCAGGGCCGCGGCCCGCCGCTGGGCTTCTTGCTTTTCCCGATGCAGCCGCTCCGCCTCGGCCTTGGCCTTCTCCGTTTTTTCTGCCAGTGACGGCCCAAAAAAGGCCCGGCGGGCCCCGTTTAAGTCATCGGCGGTTTCCTGCCGCAGGGCACTGACAGTGCTTTCCAGATGGGAGAGGAACTGTCGCCGGATCATCCGGCCCTTCCTGGCCATCTCGGCATGGCTGCGCCGGAAAGTGTCCTGCAGATTGCCCACCCGGCCCTGTACCTCGGCCACGAAGGCCCGCCGCAGCGCGCCATTCTCCGCCCCCATCTGCTGCAAGGCCTGACGATGCCCCTGTCGTAGATGAAACACCCGGGACTTGAGATCGGTTACGAAGCTCAGGCGGTCCGCCCTGGCAATCTTGGCCAGGTGGGTCTGCGCCTTTTTCGTCTCAGTCCTCAGCTTCTGCACCGCGGCCTTCAGGGTCTTGGTGTCTCGGGCCAGCTCCCGGCACAGATGCCCGCGATCCCGGCGCCAGCCTCCGATCTCCTGGCAAAGCCGGGTCATGTCTTTGGTCAGATTACCCATATGGGGCTCCTTTAAGAATTTCCTGCGGTCGCTCCCTGACAAGGGCTTAACCCCTTCCCCGGGAGGGGGGCAGCCGCCGCCCCACCCGGGATCAGGGCCAGGCCTCCTTATGCAGGAGCAGCCGCACTGGCAGTTAGACCGATGGCTTCGGCGTACTTCAGGTAGGTCTCCACCGAGGCGATGACCACGCGGGCTTCGATGGAAAGCAGTTCGATCCCCACCAGCGCCACCTTCGCCCAAACGTCAATGACGATACCCTTGTCCAGAATGCGGTCCACCACTTCCGCCAGGCTAGAGGAATCCGTGGATTTCTGTACCTTTGCCATAAAGAGGTCCTCCTTTCTTTAGATTTTGCCGGCAGCGTCTGCCGGCTTGCCTATAGGGGTTGCGATTTCCATGCCAGCAGGCTAAAAAATTCATGCCGGATAACATACTGTAATTACAAGTTAAATTGTGACAGGATCTCGCTATCCCCATTTATATGCCCGGTTTCTATGGAAGGCGCTCCCTAGTTCAGGGAATCCTTGCCATACCATCCAGAAATTTAAGAATCTCCTGATGATCAAAAGGCTTGGCGACAAAGCCGCAGATGAGCCCTTCGGCCATCGCCTCCTGTACCGCCACATCGTCCCGATAGAAATACCCGGAAACCATGACAATGCGTATCCCGGGGACCAGCTGGCGGAGGCGCCGGGCCAGCTCCAGGCCGTCCATGTCCGGCAGCTTGGCGTCCACGAAGGCCAATTGGTAGGGGTCGCCCACCCGCAGGTATTGCAAGGCCTCCCGGGCTCCTAAGGCCTGGCTGGAGGAGATGCCGTATTTATTCAGGAGGCGCGCCAGGGCCCAGCACATATCGGGTTCATCGTCCACGATCAAGGTAAGCGCTGGGGTTGCCTGGGCCACCTTCACTCTCCCGCCTCAGCCGAGGGGCAGCCGCACCAGGAAGGTACTCCCCCGGCCCACCTGGCTCTCCACCTCGACGGCGCCGAAGTGCTGCTGCACGATGGAGTAGGTGATGGAAAGCCCCAGCCCGATCCCTCGGCCCACAGGCGACCGGGTATAGAAGGGGTCGAAAATCTTGCCAAGGTCTTCCTGGGCAATGCCCCGGCCGGTATCGGCCACGCGTACCAACGCCTCTCCCTCCCCTTTTTCCAGAGTAACGGTTATAGCTCCCCCCTGGGGCATGGCGTGGAGGGCGTTGAGGTAAAGGTTCATGAAAACCTGCTGCAGCAGGCTGGCAACCCCGTTGCTGACCACGGGCTCCCGGGGCAGGCGGAGATTTATGGCCACTTTTTGCAGCCTGGCCTGGTTAGCCACCAGCGCCAGGGGCTCCTGCAAGGTGGCGGCCAAATCCACAGGGGCAGTTTCCAGCGACTCCGAAGGGCGGGCAAAGCGCAGTAGATTTTCAATAATATTGGAGGCCTTGTGAATGCCACTTTGCAGTCTTTGGGCGCATTCCTGGATAAACTGCGGGGTAAGGCCCTCCTCCAGGAGGAACTGGGCGGCAGAGGAGCAGATGGCCAGCGGGTTGCGGATTTCATGGGCGATGCCCCCGGCCATGACTCCCAGGGCAGCCAGCTTCTGGGATTGCATCAGTTGCGCCTCCAGCTTCCGTTGCTCCGTCTGGTCCCGGCCCAATGCCACCATAGCCACCGTCTGGCCCAGGTCGTTTTTCATAGGTGAGCAGACCCAGGAGACCTGCAAGCGGGAGCCGTCTTTTTTCAGGAGTTCCCAGGACCCCAACCTGGTGCTGCTGGTATAGCCCAGGTGGGATAACGTCTGCCTCACCTCCTCCCGGTGGTCATCAGTGAAGAACTGGGGAAAGGGGGATTCCGACACCTCTTCGAAGGCGTATCCGGAGATCTTTTCAGCCGCCGGGTTCCAGGTGAGGATACGCCCTTCGATGTCGGTGGACAGCACCATGTCGCTGGCGCTCTCCACCACGCTGGCCAGGTGCCGCTCCACCCGGCGCACCTCTTCACTGAGCCGCAGCTGCTCGGTGATGTCCTCCATGAGCAGCATGACATTCTCCACTTTCGCCTTCCAGGTGAACGGCAGGATGCGGTAATAGTAGATGCGCAGGGGAATCCCGGGCGCCCGGTAGGTCAGGCGCTCCCCGCCGGTGGGCTCCCCTCCTAAAAACACTTGCTGGATGCGCCGGGAGATGTCCATGTAATCCAAAATCACCGGGGGGAAGACCTCTTCCAGGCGATTGCCGATGGTATCCGCCAGGGAGCGGCGGCTCCTTTCTATAAAATTGCGGTTGGCGGAAACTATGCGAAGATCCCGGTCGATGAGGAGCACCGACGAGGGGATGGCGTCCAGCAGCATGGCGTAGAGCTTCTGGTAGCGGTCTTTGCAGGGAGCGCCGTTTGCCTCGGGCATCATTGCTCCTCCAGAGCTGAAGTGGGCCTCTTAAGCGGCGGGGCCGCCAGCACGAAGTTGTAAGGGGGCCAGGGGCCGCTGAGCAGAACCGTACCCGGGCCTTGAGCGCTTAGGCCACGGGCGACCTCCCGAAAGGCGCCCTGCGCCGGTCTGGGGACCAGGAAATACAAGGACAGCAACCGGCCTTGGGGAAGCCCCCGGGATTCTCTGCAATGGCGTCGATAAAGGCCAGTCAGGGCCAGGCAAACCTTCTCTGCCAGGCGGTCTGCTTCCCGGCCCTCCCGGTCTTCCCGGGCAAAGCCCCGCCTGCGGGCGTTCAGGTAAGCCAGACCTGATTCAGCGCTTGCGGCGCGGTCTTCCTCGGCGGGTCCTCCCGGGGTTCCCCAGGGCAGAAAGATGCGGACCCCCATCTCCACGCAGCCCTGGAGTCCTTCCAGAAGGGCCTCAAAGTGGGTGTGGCGCTCCGTCAACAGGCGGTCCACCTGGGAGGCGTCCGGCAGCAGATAGCCAAAGCGGAAGGGGATGGCGGTATAATGGTTGTGGCACCATTCTATGATGCGCCCGTAGGTTTGCAAGGTCTCGCGCTCCGGATTCAGGTCGGCGCGGCGGCAGTGGGATACCGCGGCGCGTAGGGAAGCGCGGCCGATGGTCATCAAGGGACGCCCGCCCACTCCGGTCAGGAATGAGGGAACGGCCAGCCCGGCCCCAGGAAAGATGCAGTAGAGCAACAGTTCCATAACGTCGATATCGGGCGGCTCTGGTAATGGCGGCGCTCAGTCGCGGCTGAGGGCCGGGGCGAAACTGAAGGGCGCCCAAGGACCGGTGCTGGTGAATATCAGCCCGAAGGAGGCGACCATCCGGTTGGCCCGGTTGAGCCGCACCCTGAAGGCGGCCAGTTGAGTGCGGGGCACCAGAAAGGCCCAGTTGGCCACCATTTCCTGTTCCCGCCCGGTAATTTCCCGGGGCAGCAACCGGCGTGGGCAAGAGGCGGTGGCGCTTTCCCGGATAATCGTCCGGGCTCGCCCCAGCGCCTCTTTAAGCCAGAGGCGCATTTGGCTCTCCAGGTCGGCCCGGAGCCGCTGCTCCAGGAAATATCGCGCCCCGGGAGGCAGGGCGTCCAGCTCCGCTCCCCGCCTGGCGCGGGCCTGGGAAAAGAGGCGCTGCCGGGCCCGGTCCCGATCCAGAAACCCTTTGACCGCCCATTCCTCCCTGCCAGCCACCACTTCCCAAAAGGCGCGGATGGCCTGGCGGTGCCGCGCCAGGCACCGAGCCAGACTATCCCGGGAGGAAAACAGGGTGCCGAAAGGCAGCGGCAAGACCGGAGAGTGGCGCATCAGGCCGCCGATGACCTCTTGATGGCGTGCCAGCCGGGGAGCCAGCCAGGAGAGGTCCTGAAGGTTGGCCTCTCCCCCGGGGCCGCAGAACTCCTCCAGGGCCACGGGGCTCAGGATGGCGGTGATCTCCCGGAAGCGCTCTGCCGCCAGGGCCGGCAGCCCGTCCACCACGGCGCCTTCCAGGGGCAGCAAATGGGTGGCGGGAACCAGGCAAAAGAGGTACAGGGCTTCACCGCCGGATTTTTGGTTAAGGGCCGCCGGCGTCCCCATCGCAAGTTCGCCGGTCAGGATGCTTTCTTCGCTAGTCGTCTCCATGCTATTGGACCTCGCCCAGGGAGGCCTCCAGATCCTCCGGAGTGATCAGGACCACTGGGGTAGCCGCCTTCCGGCCCGGACCGGCGGCCACCGCTCGCCGCACCGCCTTGAGTGCGGCGCGGTGGCAAATTGCCCCGATCTCGGCGCCGCTCAAGCCTTCGGTACGAGCCGCCAGCTCGACCGGGTCAATTCCCGGGGTCAAGGGCTTCCCCCGCAGGTGCACCTGGAAGATCTGCCGGCGCTCCGCCTCGTCGGGAAGGGGCAGTTCGATGATCTCATCGAAGCGTCCCGGCCTTAGGACCGCCGGGTCCAGAATATCCAGACGGTTAGTGGCCCCCAGCACCAATACCCCCTTCAGCTCCTCGATGCCGTCGAAATCCGCCAAAAACTGGCTCAGTACCCGTTCCGACACATGGGAATCGGTGTTCCCGGCGCTACGGGTGGGCAGCAGGGCGTCGATTTCGTCAAAGAATACGATGCAAGGGGCTGCCTGCCTCGCCTTGTGGAACACCTCCCGCACCCCCCGCTCCGATTCTCCCACATACTTGGACATTAAGGCCGGCCCTTTTACCGACATGAAGTTCACCCCGCTTTCGTTGGCGAAGGCCTTGGCCAGCAGGGTTTTGCCTACTCCCGGAGGCCCGGAGAGGAGGATGCCCTTGGGAGCCCGGATTCCCGCCTGCTCGAAAAATTGGGGATATTTCAGGGGCCACTCGATGGCCTCCTGGAGACGCTGCCGCACCGTCTCCAGACCTCCCACGTCCTGCCAGCGGACGTCCGGGATTTCCACAAACACCTCCCGGATGGCCGAGGGCTCCACGTCTCGCAAGGCCGCCTGGAAATCGTCCCGGGTCACCTCCAGTTTGGCTATCTGTTCGTAGGGGATGCTGGTCAGGCCAAAATCGATGTCCGGCATGATCCGGCGCAGGCAGATCATGGCGGCTTCCCGGCACAGGGCCTCCAGATCGGCGCCCACATAACCGTGGGTGATTTCCCCCAGATGGTTCAGGTCCACGTCGGGGGCCAAGGGCATGCCCCGGCTGTGAATCTCCAGGATTTCCAGGCGGCCGTGGCGGTCGGGGATGGGGATGGAGATCTCCCGGTCGAAGCGGCCCGGCCGCCGCAAGGCCGGGTCTAAGGCGTTGGGAATGTTGGTGGCGGCGATGACGATGACGTTCTGGCGCCGGGTAAGGCCGTCCATCAAGGCCAGGAGCTGGGCCACCACCCTTTTCTCCACGTCCCCGACGGTTTGCTCCCGCTTGGGGGCGATGGCGTCCACTTCGTCCAGAAAGACGATGCTGGGGCCCTTGCGGGAGGCTTCTTCAAAGATCTTGCGCAGGTGGGCTTCGCTCTCTCCATAGAACTTGTGAATCACCTCCGGACCGCTCACCGAAAAAAAGTTGGCCTCGGTGGCGTGGGCAATGGCGCGAGCGATGAGGGTCTTCCCGGATCCCGGCGGGCCATGGAGCAATACCCCTTTGGGCGGGTCGATCCCCAGGCGCGCGAAGACCTCCGGGTAGCGCAGGGGCAGCTCGATCATCTCCCGGATTCGTTGCAACTGGGGCCGCAGTCCCCCGATGTCTTCGTAGGAAATGGCCTGGGGCCGTTCTTCCACCCGCCCCTTACCCACTACCAGGGTGGTGGTGGGGTTGATCATCACCGGCCCCTGGGGGGAGGTGCTCTCCACCTGGAAGTCGGCCCAACGGCTGCCGAAGAGCACCGCCCGGATGCGGTCCCCGGCCACCAGGGGCAGGCCGTCCAACAGACTGCCGATGTATTTCAGATCCCGCTCCCCGGGAGTAATGGTCATGGGGGTCAGGAGCACCCGTTCGGCGGCTTTAAAGGGAACCGGCCTTACCCGGACGGATTCATCGATCCCCACCCCGGCGTTTTCCCGACTCAGCCCATCCAACTGGATACGGGACTGGCCCCGGAGTTCCTGGTAAGCGGGCATAGCCTTGCATACGGTCTGCCTTTTCCCCGCTATCTCCACCAGGTCTCCGATGGCCACCCCCAGTCTCTCCAGGTCTTCCGGCCCCATGCGAGCCATAGCCCGCCCCACGTCCTTGCTCAGGGCTTCGGCCACCTTCAGTTTCAGGGGAGTTTCCCTAGGTTCAGGCATCCATCTTCTCCTTGATGAATTGGAACCAGCTACAGAATCGCCATGGGGATGCCCCCATAGTCTCTAATTCCTTTAACCTGACCTCGACAGCAGGCGATCGGCGATCAGCCAAGGCTCATTAATCTGCTCCATGGAGCGGAAACCGAAAACCGCAAAACTGAATCACTTCCGGCACCTGATCTCCAGGATGCCGTTATTACAGGTGATCTTCATCTTCTCCCGGGGATAGATCTCGGGCAGGAGCAGTTCCTTGCGGTACCTCTTCTGGTCTCTTTCCGCGACAATGTTAAGGAGATCGCCCTGCACCTCCAGACGGATGTCCCCGGCCCGGATGCCGGGCATCTCGGCGATGATCAGGAGGTGGTCCTTCTCTGTAAAGATATCCACCACCGGCTCCCGCACCTCCTGAACCACGGTTTCTCCGGACTTTGCATCCCGGCGCAGGTTGCCAAAGGGCTCCACCCGGACTTCCTCGCCCTTGAGCCCTCCCATCCGGACGTTGAAGCCATAAATTCCCCGGAGGCCCTCTTTGGTCTCAAATTGGCCGGATCTTTTCAGTTGTTCCCCTTTTTCAGCCAGGTCTCCCAGCTTTTCCACCAGGTCCGCCAGGCCCTTGAACATGCTGCCGACGCCGGCGCCCCATTCCGCTTCCCTTTTCGGGCTCTCTTCCTTTTTGGTCATGTTCCACCTTAGAGGTTATTGATGCCGTGCTGTTTGACTTTCAGGTGCATGGTCTTGTAATCGATGGAAAGTATCCGGGCGGCTTTGGCCTTGTTGCCATGGGTGTGCTGCAACGCCTGGGTGAGAACCTCCTTTTCCACCCGGTCCACATTGAGGCGCACGATCTCCTTGAGGGAGAGGTCTCGCCAGGAGGCCTCCGGCGCCCGGGGAGGCATGGACTGCGCAGGCGCCCCGGTCCCATTGATATTAAGATGGGCCGGGGTGATGAGGTCCCTGGCCAGGAGTACCGCCCGGCGGATGACGGAGCGCAACTGCCGGACGTTGCCCGGCCAAAGGTAAGAGGACAGGGCCTCCAGGGCGCTGCCGGAGAACCCTTTCACCTCCTTGTGGAGTTCGGCGTTGGTCTTGTCAAGAAACCGCCCGGCCAGGTAGGGAATGTCTTCCCGGCGGTCCCGGAGAGGCGGGAGGTGGATGCTGAATTCATTCAGGCGGTAGTACAGGTCCCGCCGAAAGGCGGCAGCCGCCACCACCGCTTCCAGGTCCTGATTGGTGGCGGCCAGCAGCCGGATGTCCACTTTCAAGGGGATGTTGCCTCCCAGCCGCTGGATCGTCTTTTCCTGCAAGACCCGGAGCAGTTTGGCCTGGGAGCCCGGAGGCAGGTTGGAGATCTCATCCAAAAACAGGGTTCCTCCCCTGGCTATCTCCAACTTGCCTGCTTTCTTGGCGTCGGCGCTGGTGAAGGCCCCCTTCTCATAGCCGAACAGCTCGCTCTCCAACAAGGCCTCGGGGATGGCGCCGCAGTCCACCGCCACAAAGGAGCCGGCTGCCCGCGGGCTGTACCGGTGGATGGCGGCGGCCACCAACTCCTTGCCGGAGCCGGTCTCGCCCAGGATTACCACGGAGAAATCGGAGTGGGCCACCCGGTTGACCTCGGTGATCAGCCTGCCGACGGCATCGCTGGGCCCCATGGACTCCCTGAGGCAGCAACCGCTATCTCTAACCGGCCCGACCTCGATCCCCCTCCGGCGCTGCCGCTCCCCCAGGGCCCGGTGCAGCAGGCGGATGACCTCCCGGTGCTGGAAGGGCTTGGCAAGATAATCGTGGGCCCCGGCCCGCATAGCCGCCACTGCCTGGTTGACCCCGGCATAGGCGGTGATCATGATTACCGGCAGGTCCGGGTCCATCTCCCTGGCCTTCTGCAGCAGCTCCAGGCCGTCCCGGTCGGGCAGATGCACATCCGCCAACATCACCTCGGCTCCCCGGAGGCGCAGCAATTCCAGGGCCGAGTTGCCGTCCGCCGCCATAAGCGGAGTGAACCCCTCCTTGCGGACCAGGCGCGCCAGAATCTCCCGAAGATCCTGGTCGTCATCGACAATCAATACCCCTGAGCCCATGGGCATTTCGCTACCTCCATGAGATAATAAGCTGAGCACCTTGCCTCTCCCCATGAAGCCCCCGGCCTTGCAGGGCGGAGGGGAAGCCTCGCAGCAGGATTTCAAGTTTCTCTTAGGCCAGAAAGCTCTTCAGGCTCCGCCAGTCTGCAAGCAGATGGAGACATGACCCGAAACCACTCTTAAGGTGGCCAGGGCAAACTTTCTTTAATGGGAAACTGCCCGCTCCCGGAAGCAGGCCCCGGCCGGGTCAGGAAGCAGGAGGTAAGATACCAGGTTCCGGACGGGAGCGCACGCCACCATGAGCCGGCTGCCAATAGCATCGGCTCTATTGCCGAAAAACTTAATAGGTATCTATTTTTCTGACCCTTTTTGAAAATTCTCCCCGCGCATATATCAAGAATAGTGCCAACGAACTCTGAATTAGATAAAATGTGTGAGATTAGGAGGATATGCTAAAAGGCAGGCAATCTTTAAATAAATAATTCCAATTTTTTTTTGAATTTATTCTTGTATTATAAGAATGAATTTCTTATTCGGAGAATTATAAAGCAAGTTTCGCACCCCTGTATTGAATACACAGGCGGGAAGCCTAGGCTATCTGGACCTTGTAGCCTAGACCTCTGGCCTGGGTAATTGGCTACCTGGGCGCGAAACTTGAGTTATCAGTCCGCCAGAGCCCAAAGGCCGCTCACCCCGGTTCGAATGCTGATGAGGGCGCCGCGGAAACCCAGGGGCGGCTAACCACGGCCAATAATCGGGAAAAATTAGCGGGCGGGATAATCCCCAGGTGTTCTTAACGGGTCGGCATGATATATTTCTCATCCAAAGGCGCCGAGACGCCAGGGAACTACGTGAAAATCAGGGTTCGACCCAGAAGGAAACGGCTTTAAGACCGGTTGCCAGCCAGGCCAGCCCCAGGGTGGGGCCGCGGGGGAGTCCTCATGTCGGCCAGGGGGAAGATTGACAAGATTCTGATCGCCAATCGGGGGGAGATCGCCTTGCGCATCATGCGCTCCGCTCAGGAGTTGGGCCTCAAGGTGGTGGTCATCTATGAGGAGACCGACAAGGACGCCTACCATATCATGCGGGCCGATGAGGCGGTGTGTATCGGCCCCGGCCCCCGGAAAGATTACCTGGATATCGGCAAGATTATCGAAGCGGCCAGAGAGACCGGGGCCCAGGCGATCCACCCCGGCTATGGCTTTCTGGCGGAGAATGCCAACTTCCCCGAGGCCTGCATCGACGCTGGTCTGGTGTTCGTCGGGCCGCCGCCGGAGGTGATTCGCAGCCTGGGGAGCAAGGTGCTCGCCCGAAAGACCGCCCAGGAGGCTGGCATCCTGGTGATCCCCGCCACCGCCAGCCTTCCCCCGGGGGCCCTGGGGGCGCGGCAGGCCCTCGATTTCGCGGCTGCCCACGGCTATCCCCTGATGATCAAGGCCGTTTCCGGCGGCGGCGGGCGGGGGATTCGCCAGGTGGAGGATGAGAAGCAACTGCTGGCCGGTCTGGAACGATCCCGGGCCGAGGCCCTGATGTCCTTCGGGGACCCGGCTATCTATCTGGAAAAGCGGATAAATCGGCCGCGGCACGTGGAAGTGCAGGTCCTGGCCGACGGCTACGGCAACGTGGTGCATCTCGGCACCCGTAACTGCTCTATCCAGCGCCGCTACCAGAAACTTATCGAGGTCGCCCCCGCCGGGCTGGCGCCGGCCCTGCTGGAGGAAATCTGCGCCGACGCGGTGGGGGTCGTTAAGAATGCCAATTATCTCAGCGCCGGCACGGTGGAGTTCCTGGTAGAGCCAGACGGAGTCTACTACTTCCTGGAAGTGAACACCCGCTTGCAGGTGGAGCACACCGTAACCGAGATGGTCACCGGCATCGATATGGTCCGGGAGCAACTCCTCATCGCCATGGGCGAGCCCATCAGCTTCAACCAGGACCAGGTGGTGGAGCGCGGCTGCGCCATCGAATTGCGGATCAACGCCGAAGACCCGAAGAACGACTTTCTCTCCAGCCCCGGCGTGGTCCAGGTCTACCAGTCACCCGGCGGCCACGGGGTCCGGCTGGACGGGAGCATCTACCAGGGCTACGAAATTACGCCCTATTATGACTCCATGATGGTGAAGCTCACGGTCTACGGCTTCAACTGGCGGGAGGCGGTAGACCGCATGTCCCGGGCCCTCAAAGGGTTTCTGATCATTGGGGTGAAGACCACCATCCCCTACTTTCAGCAGATCGTCCAGGAGCCGGACTTTATCGCCATGAAGCTGGATACCGCCTATATCGACGAGCACCCGCAACTCCTGGATTATCGGGAAGAGGAACGCGAGGTGGACAAGATCGCCCGCCTCATAGCCGAGATCAACGCGCATGGCAAGAACCCTTATGCCCAATGAGGGTGAAAACGAAGTTCAAAGTTCAAAGTTCAAATCTAAAAACTCGAAACTGGGCGACCCAATCACAGGTTGGAAGCCTGTGCCACTGTCGCCCCTACAACTCGAAACTCTTTTTGAGGCATGAACCATGGAGCCGCGCATAAAAAAAGGTATGGAGCCGGCGGCTATCCTGGAGACCTTGCGGGGGGTGGACGGCTATTACCTGTGCAACAATGAGCGGGACGTCTCCCAGTCCGACTTCAAGAACCGGCAGATGCCCATGACCAGTGTGCGGGTGGCCCCCGCGCGCGAGGCCGCCGGTTTTTTCTCGGTGGAGGTGAGCGGCGGCGCCTCGGTGCACGTGGACCTGATGCGGCGCCAGGTGAATCCCTTCCAGCGGTTGCGCATCATCCGCAAGGCCATGCCCGGGACCCTGTTGCAGACGGTGGTGCGGGGGGCTTGCCTCTTCGGCTATCGCCATTATCCGGAAAAGGTCATCCGCCTGGTGGTCCGGGAGTTTGCCCGCTACGTGGACGTTTGGCGGGTCTATGATTTCCTCAACCATGTGCCCAACCTGATCCCGGTCTTCGAAGAGGTGCAACGGGCCGGGCGGCTGCTGATGCCCAGCATCTGCTTCTCCACCGGCAAGGAGCACACCGACGCCTACTACGTGGCCAAGGTGCGGGAGATCCTGGAGGTCACCGGCCCGGAAGTTATTGTCTCCATCAAGAATTACGCCGGATTGGGAACTCCCAAGCGTCTTGGCGGGCTGGTGGCGGCCCTGAGCCAGGCCTTTCCGGGCGTCATCCTGCACTACCACGGCTGCAACACCGACGGCAACGACATCGGCCGCATGAGCGCCGCCATTCTGGCGGGGGTGAAGCTGGTGGATGTGGCGGACCACGGTTACGGCGCCATCTACGGCCAGGCGCCGGCCCTCACCCTGATCCAGGCCCTGGAGGACTACAACAAGAAGGCCGTGGGAGTGGACCTCCCCTCCCTCATCAAGTCTTCCAACCTGCTGCGCCAGGAACGAAAGATCTATGAGCCCTTTGAGAGCCCTTTCCGGGGCCACGACCCCACCGTGGCCTATTACAAACTCACCGGCGGGGCGCTGACCAGCGTCTTTGAACTGGCGGACCAGGGCGGTTTTCTGGAGCGAACCCCCGAGATCCTGGAAGAGCTGGCCCGGGTTCAGGTGGAGCTTGGGAATTGGTGGGCGGTGACCCCGGGCTCCACTATCCTCTTGACCACCGCGATGCATAACGTCCTCCACGGCCGGTACCAGCGGCCCTCCCTGGACTTGAAGAACCTGCTCCTGGGTCGCTACGGGCCGCTGCCTTTCTATGAGCCGGAGCCCTGGATCTATGAAAAAGTCCTGGAGTACCAGCGCCATGACGGCAAGAAGTGGCGGCAGATCCTGGCGGAGGAGCGAGGCCCGGTTTCCCCGCCGGAACCCCAATTGGAGCGGGAGCGACTCTCCTTAGAGAAGGAATTGGGACGTCCGGCCTCCTTGGAGGATCTGGCCCTTTATCTGTTGTTTCCCTTTGATGCCACGTCGTATTTCAAGTTCGAGGCCAAATACGGCAAGACCTGGCTGTTGCCGCCGGAGGCCTGGTTTCGCCGGGGCGGCTTCAAGGACGGCGAACACCTCAGCTTCACCGATGAATACGGGGTGCCCCATTACATCGAGGTCATCGCCACCCGGCGGGAGGGGGGCAACGTGCTCACCACCCTGGTGGTGGACCATATCTTGCGGACCTTCAGTGTCCAGGTGGAAGGCCGGGAAAGTTCCGCGGCGGCCGTTTAGCCGGTCGGCGAATCCTAAAAGCCTCACCCACCTGGATGCCCCAGGGGAAACTCAGGGAATTCTCGATGGCCTGAGGGGAGATTTTCTATACCCTTAAGGAGGCCCAGATCCTGATAGCGCGCTGGCGGCGGGAATACCATACGGCAAGGCCTCCCAGTGAACAACGGCCTGCGGCACCGGGACTGGATCATGATGCCTCCTGTGGCGCCGGCCTTTCGGCTCACGCCCTCCTTTTGCGGTCCTGATCAGGGGCCTGATGGGGTATTCTGGCGCAAGCCGCCACTGCCGCGGGGAATTCCACCAATATTTATATGGCATTATTTGCGCATGAACAATATAATGTATATGAAAGGTGAACGATTGAGGTTATCCCCCCTCCTTGATTGATTCATCCCTTTCGCCAATGCAGGCTGGCCGGAGGTCCCCCCTTCCTCCGGCCAGTTTTTTGCGAGCCACCTAAGATCTTGGTTGGAACGGGGTGGCCGCCCAGGGTGGGAGGCAGCCTGGAGAGCGCCTCTGCGACGGGGCAATCTGCTACGCGGCGGCCGCACTTATTCTGCCGTGGGGCTGGGCTCGTTGGTCTTGAGGGCGCCGATCCTCTGAAGGCAGTCCTCGGCGCTGAGGCGGCCGTAGAAATAATCCTGCAAGGCCTGGAGGAAGGGGTTGGCCGCGAAAAACTCCTGCATTCCCAGGCGGTCTCCCAGGTCGGGGAGAGGCAAAGGGATTTTGAAGTGGGCGGCAATTTCCTGAAAGACTTCCAGTTGTTGGATCTCGGCCTGGCGCATCTGCGCTTCCACCTGGAACAGGAGTTTCCGCAGGCGCAGCAGATAATCATCCCTTTCGCGGTATTCCCGGACTTTGTGCCTCAGAAAGTTGAGCTGTTGCTGTCTGGCCAGGGTACTGTAGGAGATGACTTTGCTCATCTGCGGGAGCCTCTCTCTACCTGGAAAAGTTCCTGAGTTTGTGGGATACCCACCCTCTGGTAGCCGGTTCCCGCGCGCCGGGGGCGGCGGCGCTACATTTTCATGATTTACGGGTGAGCCCAGGGCTCATAAGCGACTGTTGGAAAAATTATCATCCAAACCTTGCAGATTCAAGGCAAAAAGGTTAATTTCGTCAAATATGAAAAGCACGGAGATACCCAACTTCGCCAAAATGGGGGGCCTGGTGCCCGCCATCGCCCAGGACGCGGCCAGTGGCGAGGTGCTGATGCTGGCCTTCATGAATGAAGCGGCCTGGGTCGAGACCTTGAAAACCGGTGAGGCCCATTATTTCAGCCGCAGTCGCAACCGGCTCTGGCACAAGGGCGGCACCTCCGGCCACGTGCAACGGGTCAAGGAGATCTACCTGGATTGCGATAACGATACGGTCCTCCTGAAGGTGGAGCAGGTGGGAGGCGCCGCCTGCCATACCGGTTACCGCAGTTGTTTTTACCGCCGCCGCCTGGGGACCGGCTGGGAAGTGGTGGGCTCGCCAATCTTTGATCCCAAGGAGGTGTATCGAGGTGGCTAAACTGCGACTGGGGCTCCCCAAGGGCAGCCTGGAGAAAGCCACCCTGGAGTTGTTTCGCCGTTCCGGCTGGCATATCCAGGTGAATGGCCGGAGCTACTTTCCGGACATCGACGACCCGGAGATCAGCTGCTCCATGTGCCGGGCCCAGGAAATGAGCCGCTACGTGGAGAACGGCACCCTGGACTGCGGCATCACCGGCAAAGACTGGATCATGGAGAACGACTCCGGGGTGACGGTGGTGGCGGACCTGATGTATTCCAAGTCGAGCCTCAACCCGGTGCGCTGGGTGCTGGCGGTGCCGGCGGATTCGGAGATCAGGACTCTGCGGGACCTGGCGGGTAAGAAGCTGGCCACCGAGCTGGTGAATTACACACGCCGCTATTTCGAGCAGCGCCAAATCCCGGTCAAGGTGGAGTTTTCCTGGGGGGCCACCGAGGCCAAGGTAGCCGCCGGCCTGGTGGACGCCATCGTGGAGGTGACTGAGACCGGCAGCACCATCAGGGCCCACGGCCTCAAGATCATTCACGAGCTGTTCCAGAGCAATACTCAGTTCATCGCCAACAACCAGGTGTGGGAAAACGACCCGGTGAAGCGGGAGAAGATGGAGGGTCTGGCGGTCCTGCTCCTGGGGGCGCTTCGGGCCGAACGCATGGTGGGCCTGAAGATGAACATTCCGGAAAAACAATTGAAGAACATCGTGGAACTGCTCCCCAGCCTGCTGGCTCCTACCATCGCCAGCCTCTATGAAACCGATTGGTATTCGGTGGAGGTGGTGGTGAACTCCTCCGAGGTCAGGAGCCTCATCCCCCGTCTAATCCGGGCCGGGGCCCAGGGGATTGTGGAGTATCCGCTGCATAAGGTGATTTGATTTATCCGTTAATGAATCGGGATTAAGGGGAAGGATAAAATGAATGAAGATCTAGAACTATCTGCATGTAGTCCAACACTCATTAATCCCGAAGGTTTCAACCCTTAGGTAGAATTGCCTACGGGTTGCAAAACGAGCATATAATGGTGGCAATGAACGATTTTTGGGGATTTTTGGGAAACTTAATACGAGGCAGATTCCCCACTTAGAGTCAATCTTAATGCCTGCCAATTTCAGTAGTATAGTGGGTGAATTTATTAATAACGAATATCCCCAGATATTGGCAAACCCTTGCTATTAATGGGAGCGGAAAAGAGATTAAATTCCCCCTCACCCTAACCCTCTCCCCCATCGGGGGAGAGGGGATAAAGCTGGAACCCCTTTCATGTTCCCGTTAATAATAATCGATACCATAATGGTCATCCTGATCTAATTCCCTCAGGCAGATTTCCAGGAGATTCTATTCAGCACTTTGGTGAAGGGATTGAAATTAAATCCTCGCGATATTTAAGTAAAGGAGGATAGCAACATGGTAGAACGCCCCGGAGCAATCATCATGAAGGGCAATCCCCTGACCCTGGTGGGCCGGGAAGTGCAGGTGGGGGAGAAGGCCCCGGATTTTGAGGTTATCGCCAACGACTTGAGCCTTTTCCGGTTTTCTTCGCTCAAGGGCAAAGTGGCCATTATCTGCGCGGTGCCCTCCCTGGATACTCCCACCTGCAATATCGAAACCCGGTGGTTCAATGGGGAGGCCGCCAGGCTGGGGCCTGACGTGGAAATCCTGACCATCAGCATGGACCTGCCCTTCGCCCAGAAACGCTGGTGCGGCGCGGCGGGCGTGGAGCGGGTCAAGACCTACTCGGACCACAGAGACGCGGCTTTCGGCACGGCTTACGGGGTGTTGATCAAGGAATTGCGCCTCCTGGCCCGGGCCGTGTTTCTGGTGGACATGGGGGGAGTGGTGCGTTACGTCCAGCTCGTCAAAGAGCTGTCCAATGAGCCGAACTATGACGAGGTCTTGCAGGCGGTAGGCAAACTGACCTGAGAAGGGGAATGACCACTTCACAAAAGAGCTGGGCTAACTCCATAATGGGGTCGATGGCCGGGGTGAAGCCGAAGGCCAGCATGCCGGGGACGCAAATCAGGTCGTCTTGGGTGGGTCTTACCGTCCAGCCATAAACCCTGGCCATGGTGACATGACTTTGCCTGAAAAAACAAATTTTTCCCAGATTTTTGGCATACCAGCCCCTTTTGAGCAAATTTTTCCCGAGTAGGCCACCTATGATGAACTCCAGTCCAGCACCGATCGGTGGTGGTGTGCCAGAGGGAAGGCGGAGGCCACATGGACATACCATCTCCGGGCATGATAAGAAACCCTGGCGCCCACTTTGATCCCCAAATTGGCTCGTCGGAGGCAACGGGGACGGCGGCGGGTTAACGGAAAAAGGATACAGAAACCAACCTTCGGGGATACTGTCAAATCAAGTCTGATTCAGGACAAGTTTGTTATAAATAGCTATCTTTTAAAGAGAGCGAGTACGTTGCCTCCCTTTGTTGGAATAGCCCCTGCATAGTCCCAACCTTCGCTTCCCAATGTTTTTAAGTTGGGCTCGATACTACTCCCAAACCATTGAGAAGAATCGATTACCTTATATTCGATCGTTTTGGAGGCAAAAGAACTCTTGGTGGATAGAGTGCCAATTGAAAAGCCCAAGGTTAATAGGATGATGCAAAAAAGAATTTTCCTAATCAATCCTTTATTCATTATTATCTCCTTTATTAAATAATTGTCATTAGTTAAAGATTAAATCATAATTTAGGTTAATGTATTTATCAAAGGAGCCGATCCTCCTAAAAAAGGAGCCAGGGCAGCTATCCAATCCGAAATTATGCCGCGAGAGACATTTTATTCCTCACTTCTCAAAATGTCTCGCCTACAAGGGTGCAGTATAGATGGACTGATTATTGTTGTTGCGGTGATTAGCTTGCTTCATCCTTGCCGGAAAAAGTCTTTTCGATTTCTTCGCCGGCCTTTTTAATTCCTTCGCCGGTAGCTTCGCCTGCACGCTGCACTCCCCGTTTAGTGGCATCCACGCCTCGCTCAATTCCCTTGCTGGCCGCTTCGCCTGCACGCTGCACTCCCCGTTTGGTGGCATCCACGCCTCGCTCAATTCCCTCGCCGGCCGCTTCGCCTGCACGCTGCACTCCCCGTTTGGTGGCATCCACGCCTCGCTCAATTCCCTCGCTGGCCGCTTCGCCTGCACGCTGCACTCCCCGTTTAGTGGCATCCGCGCCTCGCTCAATTCCCTTGCCCGTGGCCTGCCCGATGTGCTCGTCCTTTCCCGGAGGCGCACTCTGAGGGGTTCCCGCTGCCGGAGTTTCTGGAGCCGGCTTGTTCGTTGCTGCCTCCTCCGCAAAAGAGACGGAAGAAAAGACCCCCACTAGACAAAGCGCAACAAAGAGCAAGAGAACCTTTTCTCCAATAGATCGAATCATTCCTGTAATAGTCATGGCTGCCCTCTCTATGAGTCTGATTCCGATAAATTCCCTCTGTCCAATCCAAATCCTATCCTCAATAAAAAATAGCATAAAAACTTTAAAAAATCAATTTTGTCTCTCGCAGGTCAACCTTCCGGTTTCTCCATCTCAATGGGCTTTTAAGGTTATAAAGCTTTAAAAGTTACCCATTGAGGACTTGCATCTCGCGCCATGCTTCCTAACTTATTTGAAAAGGCATGCCATGGTTACCTTTGTCGTTTGTGCTGGGCGGATGGATTGTAGACTTGGCCGGCTGGAGAAAAATTAGGGGAGGATGCTATGACCAAAGAAATGAAAGAACTCCAAAAACTTAAAGGGATAGGGGAAGTCCTATCGCGGCGATTAATCGAAGCTAGCTATAACACGATTGCCAAGGTTGCTGCTGCGGAAGAGCATGGGTTAAAGAAAATACCGGGGATGAACCCGCATAAGGTACGGTCGATCGTAACCCAAGCAAGAGGGATGACGTCTGAAGCTGAGAAAAGTCGGCCCAAGGCGTGGAAGCACTGAAGAAGCGGGCAGATAGCTTCTGAAAGAAGGTACCAAAGTTATTAAAAGAGCAAATAACAACTAGGAGGCGAAACCATGATTCTGAAGGATATTAGAGCCAAAGCGCGGGATATAGGGGTGAAGAATCACTCAAGATTGGGAAAGACTGATCTGATCCGCGCCATCCAGGAAAAAGAGGGAAATGCTCCCTGCTATCAGAACATTTCCGACTGCTGGCAATTCGATTGTTTGTGGAGACCTGCCTGCCAAAACTAACGCGCCACGTCTACATAATCTCGGCTGGTATGCCTGAAATCCAGGGAAAAGTTGACTTTTACAAAAGTCATGCTTACTAAACAGATCGTGATCGAGAATAGGGTCAGCTTTTGGGGTTAAGCTCAAAAATTAGATTCCAAGCAGCAGTTTTGGACAGACTAAGATGGGCTGCCGCCTCATCGCAGGTCCAATCTCAAAAATTAAAAGAGAGGCGCACCTTTCTGAAATTTAAACATTACTTTAAAGAAGGAGTAGATCATGCCTTTAGTCCAAGTGGTGGTGGTCCTGGTCGTAGTTGGTGTTCTTCTCTGGCTCGTTAACTCATACATCCCAATGGCGGGCTCCATCAAGTCGATCTTGAATGCTGTCGTAGTCATTGTGGTGGTCTTGTGGCTCCTGAGCGTTTTTGGGCTCATGGGTGAACTCTCCAAGATCCGAGTGGGGAAGTAACTGTCTTGGTTCAGCGCCAGAGAAGGTTCTTTTTTGCTTAACCGGGGCGCCAGTACGATACCTATGATGAATTAAAGGAGGAGCACATGCCATATCAACCATACCTCGGGCCAGTCGTGGCTTTAATCGCCGGGATATTGATATTGATTCGCCCTGGCCTGTTGGGCATTATTGTGGCGGTTTACCTGATTGTCATAGGCATACTGGGTCTGCTGGGGGCGCGGCCCTCCTCGCGGTGGTGGCGCCGATAATCCTTTCGCCGCATAAAAAATAGCCTTTCATGGCATTCAGGGATTGAGACCATGGAATGGAGGGAATTAACGGCAAGGGAAAGGGGCAGGTTGGCCCCGGTTACCCAGGCCGATAACGATAACCAGGGGCTCGCCAGGTGGATGCCTGGCCGCCATCCCCGGTAAAGGGCATGGACTACTTTGAGGCCCTCTATTTCCATCCTTCACTCCGGAATCTGTTAAGCGGATGGTTTGACTTTCGAGCCGGCCACCACCTGGGCCGCCGCCGCAGTGTCTCTCTCGGCCTTGACTTCGGCCACCAGGTCGCTGATCTGCTCACCGGCTTCGGCGGAAAACTCCTTGGCCATGTCCGAAAGGGTCAAATAGCCCCTAATCAAGGTCTTGGCCAAAGGGCGAGACACCGCCGCCACGGCGGGGAGAATGATGGGGGCCGCCAGCACCACGCCTAACACCACCAGAATGCTGGGAACTGCGCCCTTCAGACCATTATCCGAAACGGGCATGGTCTTCCTCCTTTTCAAAGGCAGCAATTTGAAAATTCTAAATTAGTGATTATTTAATCAAAAATCAATGGGGCCTTAATAATTTCCTAAGAGATATATATCAGGACAATACAAGATACTTTGCCAAATAAGAAACTTTTCAGGAATATCAATTACTTATAGAATGCATCCATTGGCGGGAGGAGGAATAGTAAGGCAACCTCCAGGCCTGGAGTTGCATCAGTCAGCCCTCATGAGGTAATGCCCCGTGAATCACGGCTACGGGGCCAGAGCCGTTGGTTATGCCTACTTTTTCTCTTTTAACTCCTTAGCATCCTGGGCCTGTTTCTCTTTTAAGTCATTGGCTTCCTTGAGTTGTTTTGCCTTCAGTTCCTGGGCTTCTTTGGCCTGTTTCGCCTTTAAATCTTTGGCAACCTGGGCCTTGGAAGGGACCTGTTTGCCCTTCAAGTCTGCGGCTTCCTGTGCCTGCTTCGCTTTCAAGTCCGTAGTTTCCTGGGCTTGTTTCGCTTTTAAATCCGCAGTTTCCTTGGCCTGCTTTGTCTTCAGGTCAGCGGCTGTACTACGTTCCACCTGAGTCGGACTTTCCTTGGCCACTTGGGCGAATGAAACAGCCGAAACCAGAACAAACACGCCAATACTTGCCAACACCAAAAACTTTTTCATACGTTCTCCTTTGCCTTATAGATTATTTTTCCAACTGCTCTTTCATGATCGTGTAGATCCCCTTCTTCCTTAACTCGTCATCCCTCATTTTCTCCAGGTCGGCCACCGGGGCCACCCGGTAAAACTCATCCGAACCGATATTATGCGGCAGGCTAGTCCACCGCAGTTAAAAACCGGTTTTGGGGAGCCCTCTCCCCGAGTTTAACCTCGACAAGTATCCTCTTTTGTAGCCGAATTATCTGGCGACAACGATAGTAGCATAAATTTCCATGATTTTGTCAACCCGCCAGCCGGACAGAGGGATTTTTTAAAAAATTTTGAAATACTTGCCCCTCTGAACCTAGATACTTCACTGCAATGGAGCTTAAGGAGCCCAGGCCAGCACCGCCCGATAATGGTGCGATAGAGGGAAAGCCGAGGCTACATGAACATACCACCTCCGGGCGTGGTAAGAGACTCTGGCCCCCACTTTGATCAGGCGTTTGATCAGACAATCACCCTCGCTGGTAAAGCCGAAAAGCGGATGAAAACAGTTCTTGGCAAAATGGCCATTGTAGGCCACCCCCTCCTGCTTACCGTGGGCCGGGTCCTCGGTGGAATGCAGGTCAATAATCAGGCGACGCTTATTTTTTCTTCTCAATAGGGCATCGGTAGACCTCGTCAGAGCGCCATCAAGAGCCTCTAACCCAGCGCCCTGACCCATAACCTCGTTCTCCAACCGGGAGAGCATTGACTGGCTGGCCCCGGCCCGATGGTCTTTGCCGATGGCCAGTCTGAGGGCTGGATCAATGCGCAGAAAATCGGCGTCGTTACAATCTTCATAACCCGCAGCTATCTGGTAAACTTTTTGCTGCACCATCTGGATTAATGAATGCTTGGTATGGGTTGATGACCTAAAGTCCTCCAAGCAATCTCCCATGGGGGCGATGATTCTGAAGCGGTCATCAATCTCTCGCAGCAGGAGAAAACCGGTGTCTGAAGTGATTTGAGCACCCTGAAAATCGATCCTGATAGCCCGGTTAAAATCCGGCTGGATTACCTCTTTCCGGCTTTAACCATTGATGAGCATCTTGGACCCCCTGAAATCGCCTATTATTCCTCATTATATCATATAGTTATGCTTATTTCAGGCATTTCTTGCGGCATAATCCAGGTATAGATATATCTGAAATATCAAAGGGTATATCCTCTTGGCGAGGATATACCCTGATATCCCGCGACTATTTTTTTTCCGGTGCTGGCGCAGGTTCTCCAGGCGCTCCAGGCGCTCCAGGTGCTCCAGGCGCCCCAGGCGCTCCAGGCGCTCCAGGCGCTCCCGACGCCCCCTTCTCCGCTGCTGGCTTCGCCGGCGGCTGTGATTGATTGCAGCCAATCAACGAAACTGTCGCAAGAAACGTTAAAGCTACAAATAACACCACTAATTTCTTCATATACTTTCACCTCCTTTATTTTTGATAAGACTAAATTGCTAACTTTTCATGTCCCACAAGAACTGCGGCGAGCCTTAACTCCAAGTGGCTTTACTCTGTTATTATCTAAGTTCGCCCCACATCGAGCTTAGGCCCTAGCTGAAAAGGTTACCAGATAGTGATGGACCTCTCCATCCTTGAATGATGAATCAAGCCTAAAGTCGTCCAAGGAGAAAGAGGATGAGAACCACTACCAGGATCACCCCCAGAATACCGCTCGGACCATAGCCCCAGCCTTGGCTATATGGCCACCTAGGGAAGGCCCCTAAAAGCAAAATGATTATAATAACGAGCAAAATTAATCCCATTTTCATCTCCTTCTGCCGCCAGGATAAGTGTAACCCCGGCTATGACCGTGAGCTTCCGGTTTACGTGCCCCGATTTTGCAGGCCTTGAGAACGCACGGAAATTTTATTCTCTAACCGGCAAGTTCCTCCTATTTTCATAAGGACTGAGGACAGGAGGATCTGGATAACGATTCGGTTATTTCCAGCTGTTGAGTTCTTTTTCTGCCTGCTCCTTGGAGTAGCCATACCGCTCCTGTAGCCTGCCGACGAGCTGTTCCTTTTTGCCTGCAATGACCTCCAGGTCGTCATCGGTGAGTTTTCCCCACTTCTCCTTCACTTTTCCTTTGGCCTGTTTCTAGTTTCCGGCAATTTGATCCTAATTCATACCTTGCTCCTTTTAATGAGGAATTTACTCCTTAGCTTGCAGCTGTCCCAACTTGTTGCTTGGAACCTCTTTTACCAAGTTTAACCCGGCTCCGGATACCCTTACCGTGGGTGGCGGTATGGATAATATGGATAACCATAATCTGGCGCTCCAAATGGCGTGGTGTAATATGGGGTAGTGTAACGATACCCATATTCTTGGCTGCTATAGGTAGATCCATAACCGTCATATCCATATGGACCCTCACATGCACAAAATAGAACTACCATTAGACATATAATGTACCTATAATATTTTAACATTGCGGCATCCTTTCTGAGCAGAGAAGTTTAACGTTTACCGTTGCCTGACCTTGCGCCCACAGGCGAATTTGAGTCTCCTCTGGGCGCCGGCGGTTTTATTTTTTCTTCATCTTCATATACTCTTCCATCATCGCTTCCCGCCATTTGTGCAAGGTCAGCAAATACTGCGCCTGCTGCACGGGCGTCATCATGGCCAGTTCCTCATCCAGCTGGGACTTGAAGGATTGGGCCATCCTGTCCTGGTCGGCGCGTATCGCGGTCACCAAGCTTTGGATCTTGGCCGCATCGGGGGCGGCGGCCATAGCAGTCTGCAGCTCGGTTTGGGATTTCTTCAGCCTCTCGATGAGTTCCTGGCGAGCCTTGACATACTTTACCTCCACGGCGTTAAATTCCTTGGCCTTTTCCGGGCTGAGCTTCAATTCTTGCACCAGAGTGGCCCGGCGCATTTTATGCATTTCTGTCCACGAATCTTCTTGGGCCTGCCCCAGGGCGGGGATCAGGAGCATCGCACTTAGGATGGCGCAGAGTGCCCCTAACTTGAAACTGAATTTACCTTTCATGTTATCCTCCCTTTGGTTAGAGTTTTATCGACCAATTATAAACCCGGACGGTTCCGGTCTTTCCAGACCAGGCTGCTGGCCTCTCAGGGCTATCAGCCTGGCTTGGTTACTGCCCCCTGGAAGGTTCAGGAATTACTTCCCTTCTTGCTTTTCCTTCATCTCATGGTGCCAATCCCCTGTAGCGAGCAGGTATTTCCCCTGCTGCATGGGGTTCAGAATACCCAGTTCATCGTTCCGCTGGGACTTGAAGGAATCCATCAACTTATCCTGGTCGCTTCTAACAGTGCTGACCAAATCTTTGATTTTCGACTCATCGGGCTTGCTTGCTGCCATAGCTTGTTTGAGTTCATCCTGGTTTTTCTTCAGGTCATCGCTGATATCCTTCCGCTCTTTGGCGTATTTTTCGTCTATGTCCTGCATTTTTTTGGATTCATCCTGGGACAGCTTCAATTCCTTCATTATCTTGGCTTTGTGCTCTTTATACTGCTCCCAGCCTTTCCCCTGGGCTTGCACCAGGCTGGGAGCCAAAAGCAGCGCCGCCACAATAAGGCCAACCACTCCCTTTTTGCCATTGATCGTAACTTTCCTCATGCTTCCTTCCGTAATTTTGGTATTCGTCATATGGAAAATATGCTAAAAAATAATCACCGCAAATTCGTCTGTCAATGAGAGGCCCATTCTCATTGTGGTTATAATTGACCTATCATCAACTCCGGTAACTGGCGTTGATGCGGATGTAGTCCTCGTTGAGGTCGCAGGTCTCGTAGTAGTCCGAAAAGGTCCCATGGTGCAGGTGAATGGTCAGGTTGAAGGCCCCGCTGCTGATGATCTTTTGGGCCCGGGCTTCCGCCTCCGGCCCCAACCCCTGTCCTTTTTGCACCACCAGGGAGTCGCCGTAGGAAATCTCCACCTGGTAGGGTTCGAAGCGGGCCCCGGAGCGGCCCAGGGCCGCCATGACGCGCCCCCAATTGACGTCCGCCCCGGCCATGGCGGTCTTCACCAGGGGGGAGAGGGCCACGGCGCGGGCCGCCTTCAGGGCCTCAGCCGCGGTGGCCGCCCCCCGCACCTCCACCCGGTAAAGGTGCCGGGCTCCCTCGCCGTCGGCCACCACCTGGGAGGCCAGATCCCCCATCACCTGGTTGAGCATCTCTCCCAGGGTTGCCATGGCGGGCCCCTCCTCCCGGACCGGGGGATTCCCAGCCCGGCCGCTGGCCAGCAAGAGTACGGTGTCGTTGGTGGAGGTGTCGCCATCTATGCTGATGCGGTTGAAACTAAGGGGCAGGGCCCGGCGCAGTATTTTGCTGAGGATTTTAGGGAGAATGGCCGCATCGGTAAACAGGAAGACCAGCAGGGTGGCCATATCCGGATGGATCATGCCGGCCCCTTTGGCCATACCGGCCAGGGTCACCTGGCGGCCGTCGATCTCCTCCCGCAGCAGGGCGGTCTTGGGACGGGTGTCGGTGGTCATGATGGCCTCGGCCACTTCGGGGAAACCCTGGGGGTGAAGTCGATCCGCCAGCCTGGGCAGGGCCCGGGTGATCCTGTCCAGCGGCAGCGGTTGGCCGATAACCCCGGTGGAAGCGGGCAGCACCAGGGGTTCCGGGATCTGCAGCAAGTCGGCGGTAATCCTGGCGCTCTCCCGGGCGTCCGCCAGCCCCGCGGGGCCGGTGCAGGCGTTGGCGTTGCCGGCGTTCACCAGGATGGCCTGGGCCCTGCCCCCCCGCAGGCGCTCCCGGCTAAGGAGCACCGGGGCCGCCTTGACCAGGTTGGTGGTGAAGACCCCGGCCGCGGCGGCGGGGGCGTCCGCGGCCATCAGGGCCAGGTCCAGGGCGCCGGTCTTCTTGAGGCCGGCGGCGGTGGCGGCAAAGCGGAATCCGGGAATAATCACGGCTCACCTCCCAGGAAAATTTACCACAGGGCAACAGAGAACCAAGGGAAAAAATAGAAACACCGGCGGGACGCCGGCGCCACTGAAGCTATTTAATCCCGCCTCGGTTCGTAGTGCGATTAGGGGGCGACCCAGCGGGTCGCCCCTACTTATGCGGGGTGGGGGATGGGGTTTGGGGAAGGGGGCAGGGGCCACTTACAAAAAGCCCCTGGCCCCCTTCCCCAATTCCTACTTCCCGCAGCACTTCTTGAATTTCTTGCCGCTGCCGCAGGGACAGGGATCGTTGCGGCCGGTCTTTTTTTGCTGGCGCTGCTGGGGTTGAGGGGCGGCGCCGTCCCCGCCGTGGCTGAAGAACATGGGCTGCTGCGCCGGCTGGGCCTCCTGCGGAAGTTCCTGGTGGGGTTTGACCTGGAGGTGGAAGAGGGTGCCCACCATCTCCTCCTGCATGCGGTGGATCAGGTCCATGAACATGTCATAGCCCTCCCTCTGGTATTCCCGCAAGGGGTCCTGCTGGGCGTAACCCCTGAGACCGATACCGTCCCGCAGGTGGTCCATGGAGAGCAGGTGGTCCTTCCACTGGTTGTCCACGATCTGCAACATCACCCGCTGCTGCAGCCAGGGGAAGAGGTCCGGCCCGATCTCCTCGGCCCTTTTGGTGAAGCGCCCCTCCACCTGTTCTAGAAGATATTCACGCAGATCGCCGTCCAGGTTGGCCAATGGCGGACGGAAGCCGAACTGCCGTTGGAAGGTGGAACCCAGGCCCTCCAGGTCCCATTCTTCCGGGAGCTTGTTGCCGGTGTATTCCTCCACCATCTCCTCGACCAGCTCCCGGGACATATCCAGAATATCCTCCTGGAGTTCCGCTCCGGAAAGGATCTGGCGGCGCTGGGCGTAGATCACCTCTCGCTGTTTGTTCATAACGTCGTCGTATTCCAGGAGATGTTTGCGGATCTCGAAGTTATGGCCTTCCACCCGCTTCTGGGCCTTTTCGATGGCGTTGGAAACCAGGCGGTGCTCGATGGGCTGGCCGTCGTCCATCCCCAGGCGGCCCATGAGGCCCTTGATGCGGTCGGAACCGAAGATCCGCAGCAGATCGTCTTCCAGGGACATGTAAAATCGGGAGGTGCCTGGATCGCCCTGGCGGCCGGAGCGCCCCCGCAGCTGGTTGTCGATACGCCGGGATTCGTGGCGCTCGGTACCCAGGATATGGAGCCCGCCGGTGGCCACCACCCCTTCCCCCAGGACGATATCGGTGCCCCGGCCAGCCATGCTGGTGGCAATGGTCACCATGCCCCGTTGGCCGGCCTGGGCCACGATCTGCGCCTCTTTTTCGTGTTGTTTGGCGTTCAGCACCTCATGCTTGATGCCTTCCCGTTTCAGGAGGCGGCTCAGATGCTCGGATTTCTCGATGGAAGTGGTACCTACCAGTACCGGCTGGCCCTGCTGGTGGCACTCCTTGATCTCTTCCTCCACCGCCCGGAATTTCTCGTCCTCGGTCTTGTAAATGACGTCGGGGTGGTCCAGGCGGACCATCCTCTTATCGGTGGGAATCACCATCACTTCCAGGTTGTAGATTTTTTTGAATTCCTCCGCCTCGGTGTCTGCGGTACCGGTCATGCCCGCCAATTTATGGTACATGCGGAAGTAGTTCTGGAAGGTAATGGTTGCTAAAGTCTGGTTTTCATTTTCGATCTTGACTCCTTCCTTGGCCTCCAGAGCCTGGTGCAGGCCGTCGGAGTAGCGGCGGCCGGGCATGAGGCGCCCGGTGAACTCGTCCACGATGAGGACCTGCCCTTCTTTGACAATGTAGTCCACGTCCCGCTTAAAGAGGTTATGGGCCTTGAGGGCAGCCTGGAGGTGGTGCAGGGCCTCGATATTCCGGGGATCATAGAGATTTTCCAGGCCCACCAGCCTCTCGGCCCTTGCCACTCCTTCTTCGGTAACCAGCACCGAGCGGGCCTTCTCGTCCACGGTGAAGTCCTGGTCCCGCTTGAGCTGCCGGCCCACCCGGTCCAGGACATAGTAGAGCTGGGTGGATTCCTCGGCGGGGCCGGAGATGATCAAGGGAGTGCGGGCCTCGTCAATCAGGATGGAGTCAACTTCGTCCACGATGGCGTAGTGGAAATCCCGCTGGACATAGTCCTCCAGGGAGAACTTCATGTTATCCCGCAGGTAGTCGAAGCCGAATTCATTATTGGTGCCGTAGGTGATGTCCGCGGCGTAGGCAAGGCGGCGCTGTTCATCGTCCAGGCCATGGATGATGGTGTCCACCCGAAGCCCCAGGAAGTTGTAAATCTCGCCCATCCACCGGGTGTCACGTTTGGCCAGGTAGTCGTTCACCGTGACGATGTGAACCCCTTCGCCGGTGAGGGCGTTGAGGTAGGCGGGCATGGTGGCCACCAGGGTTTTGCCTTCACCGGTCTTCATTTCGGCGATTTTACCCTGGTGCAGGACGATGCCGCCGATGAGTTGGACGTCGAAGGGGCGCTGGCCCAGGACCCGGGTGGAGGCTTCCCGGACCGCGGCAAAGGCCTCGGGCAAGAGATCGTCCAGAGGCTCGCCACGGTCCAGGCGCTCTTTGAACTCCGGAGTCTTGGCCTGCAGGTCGGCGTCGGAGAGGGACCGGTACTCCGGTTCCAGGGCGGTGATGGCGTCCACCAGAGGCGCCAGGCGCTTCAGCTCGCGCTCGTTTTTGCTGCCGAAGATTTTTTTAAAAACAAAGTCAATCATATGTCAGGTAGAATTTTATCCCGGCCCCTTGGCGTCCTGGCGTAAATAATTATATCTCTCGCAAAGACGCAAAGAACCCAAATAATGAAATAGGGGCAAGAGATCTCACGCTGCCCTGCAGATAGTTCTCCAGGCTAAGCCCCCATTCCCAGGAGCATGGGGACTTCGTCGCAGTCGGGGAATTTGACGCAATTGACGCAGTCGGCCCAGACGATGGGCAGCAGGTCCTCCCTGGATACCACCCGGAAGCCGAAGCGCTGGAAAAATTCCGGACGCAGGGTGAGGAGGAAGATCTCATCCAGTCCCAGAGTGCGGGCCTCGGACAGGCAGGTTTGCACCAACTGGCTGCCGATCCCTCGTTTTTGGTGCTCCGGGAGCACTGCCAGCGAGCGGATCTCCCCCAGACCGGCCCAGCAGACGTGCAGTGCGATGACGCCCAGGAGAGCCCCCTGCTCTCCGCGATAGACGAAATAATCCCGCAACTGGCCGTAAAGATCGGCCATAGTGCGGGGCAAGATGCTGCCATCCAGGGCAAACTCCGCCAGGAAGCGGCGGATTTCCGGAACTTCTTTAATCTGCGCCTTGCGAACCATTTTCAATGGGTTATCAGATAAGAGTGATTAAGCTATACTTAAACCAGGTCGATTTGGATCACGAGCGAACCCTGCGACTAATTTTATAATTATAACACAGTTTAGAGGCGGAATCACATGACCGTCATTGCCAAAGACCGATGCGTGGTTCTGGAATACCGCATGCGCCTCGATTCCGGGGAACAGATTCGGGGCAGCGCCGAGGCGCCGGTCTATCTGCAATTCGTGGCCGGCTACGGCGAGGTTCTGCCCGGGCTGGAACGCCGTCTTTGGGGCCTGCGGGAGCAGGAGGCGGTGGAGTTCGTAGTGCCCGCGGCAGAAGCCTTCGGCACTTATGAGCCGGAAAACATTCAGGCTTGGAGTCCCAAGGTCTTTCCGCCGGACATGGAATTGCGGGTGGATCAGAAGGTGATTCCGGCCAATCTGCCCTTCCCGCCGGAATATCCCCTGACCATCAAGGAAGTAAGGGAGGACGCGGTCATCCTGGATATGAACCACCCCCTGGCCGGCCACGATCTGCACTATCAGGTGCGGGTGCTGGAGGTGCGGCCGGCGACCCCGGCGGAATTGGAGCCGCTGAAGCAGTGCAAGTCCTGCCGGGAAGAGACGAGTTGCGGGACCTGATGGGGAGGGTCAGTTTTGAGGGTAAATCGCGCCAGGCCGGCAAGGCGCAGAAAAAAAATAAGGGGTGCGCCTTTTTTTTAGTGCGCACCCCGGGTTTCGCCGCTTCTCAGGACTCGGTCACCGTAATGGCCGCCGAGGGGCAGACTTCGACGCAGCTCTCGCAGCCCAGGCACTCCTCTTCGTTCACCGGGTTCGCCTTGTCTTGCAGCATCTCAAAGACGCCGACGGGGCAGACGTTGACACATTCTTCGTCACCGCTGCACTTATCCGTGTCGACTTCCACGCGAAAAGCCATTAAACCTCACCTCCTTGCCTTTAGTAACGGGCCGCTCTTCTGGATGGCCGAGTTATACCAAGCTGCCGTCAACCGGTTCTTTTTCTGTAGGGGCGGACCCGCGTGTCCGCCCTATGGTGGGCGCAAATATGGGTGCGCCCCTACAAAAGATTCTTCTACTTTTGATGGCAACTTGAGAACTCTGTGAAAGTCCCCACTTCTGTCATTCTGAGGGAGCGAAGTGACCGAAGAATCTCATAAATACGAGGACATATGAGATCCTGCGCTTCGCTCAGGATGACAAAGTAGCTTTTCGCAGAGGTCTCGACTTGGTATTAGACCCAATGGTGGTGGCCCATGGCAGTTCACTCCATTTTAATTCGGCGACCGGCCGAGGTCAAGTAACTCCGAAGGCGAAAATTGCAAGAATGGGGGTGGCGCCGCGAAGGCCAGGAGCGGCTGGCTGTCCTTACCGCGGGTTAGCGGGATTGGGAGCTGCGCCGCTCCCGGCCAAGAGAAGCCGGGCGGGCAGGAACGCCTGCCAGGGCGAGGGCTTGCCGCTGGTACTCCCGGGCGCGCCGCACCAGGGCCGGGGCCCATTGGGGCGATCCCAAGGCGTGGAGGTGGGTGTAAGTGGCCAGGACGTTATGAAGGATGAGGCCTTCCCGCTGCCCCCCCATACCGGTGCCCCGGGTGAGCCGGAAGGCCATGGCGGCCTCGGCTGCCGGTTCCGGGGAGATTTTGGAGTAGTGGAACTCATGGCCCCGGAGCCGGGCCCCCAAGGGGAAGAAAGGGTTTTCCCGGACCACTTCCAGGGTGGTGTAGCCGTGGCCTTGGGGTCTTTTTCCCATGACAAAGTCGTAGGGGAAAAGCCCCACCATGGGGAATCTTCCTCCCTGGACCTGGATGTTCTCCCCCAGGTACATGAGGCCGCCGCATTCGGCATAGATGGGGAGGCCGGCGAGGGCCGCGGCCTTGACCGCATGGCGAAAACTGAGGTTATCGGCCAGACTCTGGGCGTGAGTCTCGGGAAAGCCGCCCCCGATATAGAGGCCGTCGAGTTGGGGAGGCAGGAGGGGATCGTCCAGGGCGCTGATCTCCATCAGTTTGGCGCCTTGACGCTCCAGGGCCTCCAGGTTTTCCGGATAGTAAAATTGAAAGGCGGAGTCCCGGATTACCCCGAGGGTTACCGGGGTTCCCGGGCTGGCCCCAGGAGAGAGGTAGAGGCCAGGTCGCCGCGGCAGCGGCGGCGCCTGCGTCGCCAAGCGCCAGAGGCCCTCCAGATCCAGGTAACGGTGGGCCAGTTCCCGGGCGGTGCAGATGGCCTTGATGGCAGTGGCGTGCTCCTGCGGGGGCACCAGGCCCATGTGCCGTTCCGGAAAGACTTCACACTTGAGACGGGGAATGGCCCCCAGCACCGGAATGCCGCAGTAGCGTTGAATGGTGCTCCGCAGCATTTCTTCATGGCGCGGTCGGGCCACCTGGTTGAGAATCACCCCCTTGAGGGGCACCAGAGGGTCGAAGTGCTGGCAACCCAGCACCAGGGCGGCGGCGGTGCGGGTGGTCATGGTGCAGTCCACCACCAGCACCACCGGAGTGGCCAGAAATTTGGCCAGCTCGGCAGTGCTATAAGTTCCCTGGGCATCCAGGCCGTCGTAAAGACCGCGGTTGCCTTCGATGAGGAGGGCGTCTGCCTGGTGGGCATGGCGGACCACCATGGCCATAATCTGGTCCCCTTCCATGAGGAAGGAGTCCAGATTGTGGCTGGGGCAGGCGGCGGCCAGGGCGTGCCAGGCCGGGTCGATGTAGTCTGGACCCTTCTTGAAGGGCACCAGGCGCCGCCCCTGGTCGCGCCAGGCGGCCAGCAACCCCAAGGTCAAGGTGGTTTTGCCCGCCCCACCCCGAAGGGCGGCCAGCAGCAGGCGGGGGCAGTTCATTAATCTCTCTTTGCCGCGCCTTCTTCGTGGGGGATCTCGATGAAGCTCCCGCCGAAGTAAGTGTAAACGCAGCGACTGCTGTCGATCAGTTCCTTGATGGCGAACTTCACCATGGTCTTGTCCTGGTCAGGATGCGCTTTGAGCACGGCCTTCTGCAGGTCCATGGCCTTGAGCTGCTTCTTGCCCTGGGCCCCTTTGACCAGGTCGTAGATGAATTCCACCAACTCTGCTTTGGATAGTGCCATTTATCCCACCTACTTAGAATTTAAAATGCATCGACGTCCGATAGGTATCATAAGCCCAGCGGTAGTCGTCGATGTGCTGGAAGGTGAAGGGAATGTCGCATACCTCAAAGAATTTCTCCCAGCCGATGCGCTCCACCCATTCGCCGACGCGTTCCCACTTGTTGGCGCCTTCGGCGTACTTGGTGAGGATCTTGCGGATGGACTGCACCACTTCCGGCCAGCGGGGCGGGTTGTTGGGCAGATAGGGCACCGCCAGTTTGGAGAACATGGGCGGGGTCTTGGAGTTGGAGACCTTGCCGCCCACCAGCAGGGCGACGCCGCCTCTCTGGGCGTCGAACACCGGCAAGGCCGGGCACATGGTGTAGCAGTTGCCGCAGTACATGCAGCGCTCTTCGTTGATGACTACGCTCTTTAAGGTCTTATCCGGATGAGGCCGGATGGCGCCGGTGGGACAGGCGGCGATGGTGGTGGGAATTTCGCACAGGTGGCGCAGCCTCTCGTGATTCACCTTGGGCGGGGTGCGGTGGATGCCCAGGATGGCGATGTCGGAGCAGTGCACCGCGCCGCACATGTTAAGGCAGCAGGCCAGGGCGATGCGCACCTGGGCCGGCAGCTTGTGGCTCCCGAAATATTCGTACAGATCATCCATCACTGCCTTGACGATACCCGAGGCGTCGATGGCCGGGGTATGGCAATGGACCCAGCCCTGGGTATGGACGATGTTGCTCACCGAGTGGCCGGTGGCGCCGATGGGCACGCCGAGCTTTTTGCAAGCGTCCTTGACGCCGGCGATCTTGCTCTGATCGGTGAGCAGAAACTCGACGTTGTTCCGGCTGGTGAAGCGCAGATAGCCGTCGCAGAATTTGTCGGCAACGTCGCACAGTTCTTTGACGAAGTCGGTGGTTACGAGCCGGGGAGACCCACCCCGGACGGAATAGACCTTGGCCCCGGACTCGGATACGTGCACCAGCACCCCCGGTTCCAGGATCTCGTGATATTTCCACTTGCCGTAGTTCTCTTTGATAATGGGAGGCAAGAATTTGTCAAATTTCGGCGGTCCGATATCAGTAATACGCTCAGCCATTGTCTTAATTCCTCCTTATCTAAATCGCCCCTGAGTCAGCTAAGGGACTTGAAGGGGCGATGACCTTACAGCTTGATGTATTTGCGGCCCTTAGCCTCGGCCTCGAAATCTTCCGCATGCCAGAAGAAGAAGGGGTTGGCCCGGGGGGCCCGGATAGTCTGCCGGGGCGGTTCCAGGTCCACAGACTGGAAGAAATTCCGCATGCCCAGGCGCAGCATCAACTCACCGACGCGCTCCCGGTTCTTGCCATTTTCCGACCACCATTCATGGATCTTGGCCACCAGCTCCATGAATTCGTCATAGGGCTTCTCCATTGGCATGAAGGGCACGATAACCCAGCTCATCTGGGCGCCTTCCAGGATGGGGGCGTGGGAGCCCAGGAGCAAGGTGGCGCCGGTCTCGGTGCCGGGCCGCAGGGCCTGGGGCATCAGGCTGATGCAGTGCATGCAATGGTTGCAGTTCTTGTTGTCGATGGCCAGCTTCTTGCCGTCATAGCTCATGCAGATAGTAGGGCAGAGGTCGGTGACGTCGGCCTTGACATCCAGCTTGGCATAAGGGGTGCCGCCGCCCCGGGGTTTCAGGTCGCCGGCCGCATAAGCTGCCACCGCAGCCTGGTCGATGCGGATGTCGTCCTTCCAGACGCCGATGACGCTCATATCAGCCCGGGCCACCGCGGCCACGCAGTCGTTGGGGCAGCCGGAGCATTTGACCTTGAACTTATAGGGGAAGGAGGGCCGGTGCATCTCGAACTGGAAGTTCTCGGTGACCTGGTAGCACAGGTCCATGGTGTCGTAGCAGGACCATTCGCACCGGGCCTTGCCCACGCAGCAACTGGGGGTGCGCATGGCGGAGCCGGAGCCCCCCAGGTCCCAGCCCTTGGCAGTCAGTGCCGCAAAAGTGGGCTCCAGCTCATCGGTGGTGGTGCCCAGGAAGATCAGGTCGCCGGTGGAGCCGTGCACGTTCAGGACGCCGGAGCCGTGCTCGTCCCAGATGGCGCAGAGCTCCCGCAGGGCCTGGGTGGTGTAGAACCAGCCTGAGGGCTGGTTGATCCGAACGGTATGGAAGTGCGCAACGCCGGGGAATTCGTCCGGCAGGTCAGAGTAACGGCCGATGATGCCGGAGCCGTAACCCAGGACGCCCACGATGCCGCCGTGCTTCCAATGGGTGATCTTGTCTTTATAGGAGCGTTCCAACTGCCTTAGTAAATCCCGGGTTGCCGGCTTTTTGGCGGCCACCCGCTTCAGGTCCTTGACGAAGCTGCACCAAGGTCCGGTTTCGAGTTGATCCAACAACGGGGTATCGGACATGAAACTTTCCTCCCTCTCGTAATGGTCCCCATAGGGCTTATTCTTTTTTTCACAAGATCATTATCTTTATATCTCATAATATCGCAAGATATTTGTCAACTAAAAAATTGGAGCCTAAGATGCCTCCAGGAATTGCAGCGGTCCCAATTCCTGCAAGGCCTCGGCGCAATGGGCCGCCGGCCCCATCACCAGGATGACCAGGGACTCGGGGTGCAGATGCTCGTGCGCCGCCTGGGCCGCGGTCTTCAGGGAAACGCCGCGAATTTGCTCACAATAACCCTGCAGGTAATCCCGGCCCAGGTCGAAGAGATCGATGGACAGCAGCTGGCGGCTGATGCCCCCGGGGTTCTCCAGGCCCAGGGGGAAATGACCCACGTAATAACTCTGAGCCTCCTCCAGTTCCTGGGAAGTGAGCCCCTGTTGCCTTAAGTCCCGGACCACCTGGTCGATTTCCTTCACCACCGCGGCGGTGTTGGCTGCCGGGGTGAAGGTGGAGATGATAAAGGGGCCCGGGGCCCGGCGAAAGGAGAAGCTGCTGCGGATGCCGTAAGTGAAGCCCAGATCCGAGCGGATGCGGGTCATGAGGCGGGAGGAGAAGCCGCCCTCCCCCAGGATGTAGTTCACCAGCTTCAGGGGGAAGTAATCCGGGTGGGAACGGGGCAGGCCCAGGTGCCCAACCCGAATCTCACTTTGGGTCAAATCGGGGCGGTCCAGGAGATAGATACCGGGGGAGCAGAGCTTAGCAGGCGGCGCAGTGAAGGCCTGGCTGGCGGGGCCGCCGCCGCTCCAAGAGCCCCAGAGGCGCCCGGCTTCCCGAACCAGGGTGGCGAAATCCACCATGCCCACCGCCACCAGGGTGGCGGTCCCGGGAGTGAACTCCCGCTGATAAAAGCCTTGCAGATCAGCGAGCAAGAGGGCCTCCAGGGTCCTCAGGTCGCCCGGCGCCGGGTGGCCGTAAGGCGAATCTCCGAAAAACAGGCGCAGGTAACGCAGACTGGCCATCTCTCGGGGGTCCTGCAACTGTTGCACCAGCTCCGCGCGGCGGCGCTCCCGGATCAACAGAAACTCATCCTCCGGAAAGGCCGGGCTCTGGACGATCTCCGCCAGGGTGGCCAGATGTTCCTCAAAATCCTCGGCCAGGCCCTCAAGAGAGATCAGGGTGGCGTCAAAGCCGGAGCGGCCCGAGAGGGACGCTCCCCGGGCTTCAATATCCTGGGCCAGTTGCAACTGGCTGCGGCCGGAAGAGCCCAGGGTGAGGAGCTCCGCGGCCCAGTCGGCCACCCCGGCCTTGCCCGGCGGGTCGGTCTCGGAGCCCCGCTTGGCCATGAAGGTGAGACTCAGCCAGGGCGCCCGGGCGTACTCCACCCCCAGGAAGTTCATGCCGTTGGGCAGGGTAGCCTGGTGGATTTCGGGGATATAGTTTGCCATCTTAACTCCTGTTTTCAGTTTTCGGTTTTCGGTGAAAGTCAAAGTCAAAATCAAGTCAAAGTCAAAATCAAGATCATAAGGACTTTTTTCAAGTTTTAAAATTGAAAGTCTATACCAGTTATCAAAAAGCCGACTTTGGGCATTAGAGTTATTACAGTTTAAACAAGCACTTACCGAAAACCGAAAATCGAAAGCCTTAGGCCAATGGTCCCAGCCCCGCACTCTCCTCCGGGGAGACCGGCTGCAGGGTGACTACGGTGCGGTTGTCGGAGCGCAGGTAGGTCTGGGCCACGCGCAGGATGTCCGCCTCGCTGACCGCTTCAAAGGAGGCCAGGATGCGGTTGGCTCGGGAGGCGTCGCCGGTCTTCAGGTGAAAGAGCCCCGCCAGCAGGCCCCGGAAGAAGTTGTGAGAAAGGCTTTTAACCATTTGGGCCCGCAGCAATTTCTTGGCCCGGGCCAACTCCAGGGATTCCACTCCGTCTCGGCGCAGACGCTCCAGGGACTGCCACACCTCCTCTTCCAGAGCCGTCAGGGGGGCGCCTGGGGCGGCCACCGCCACCACCAGCATGAGGTCGGGATCCTGGGCCGAAAAGGGCAGGGGGGCCAGCCCCACTTCCAGGGAGGCGGCCTTGCCGGGGCGGACAAACTCCTGGTGAAAGCGGGAGGCCTTGCCGCCGGTGAGGATGATGGACAAGAGCTGCAAGGGATAATGGTCCGGATGCCCCATATCCACCACATGGTAGCCCGCCAGCAGGGCCTCCACCTGGGAGACCTTCTTGACCACGGCGCGGCGTTCGCCCCGCTGGGGCGGCTCGGTGAAGGGGTGCGGCGGCGGCGTCCCGGGGTTGGGGATAGCCCCGAAGTAGCGGGCCACCAGGTCCCGGGCCTGCCCGGGGTCGGCGTCCCCGGCGATGACCACCGTCAGCTTGCCTGGGTGGTAATGGCTGCGGTAGTAGGCCAGGCAATCCTTAAGGCTCAGGTGGCGCAAATCCTGGTCCCAGCCGATCACCGGCCACTGGTAGGGGTGCTGGGTGTAGGCCGTGGCGAACAGCTCCTCCTCCACCAGACCCAGGGGACTGTCCACGCTCCGCAGTTTGCGCTCGCTGATCACTACTTGCAACTCCGGGGCGAAGGTGTCGTTATTCAGCTTCAAGTGCAACAGGCGATCGGCCTCCAGCATGAGCCCCAGCTCCAGGTGCTCGGAGGGCAGGTTTTCGAAGTATGAGGTGTGATCCCGGGTGGTGAAGGCGTTGATCTCGCCGCCCCTGGACTGGAGGATGCGGGAGAACTCTTCGGGCCCCCGGGTCTCGGTGCCCCGGAACATCAGGTGCTCGAAGAGGTGGGAGATGCCGGTGATCCCCGGCAATTCGTTCCGGGAGCCCACTTGATAATGGAGCTGCAGGGAGACGATGGGGAGACTCGTGTCGGGCAAGACCAGGAGGGTGAGGCCATTATCCAGGGTGTCTTGCACCATGTCGATTCCCGGCTGCCAGGCTGCCGGCGCGAACTTGGGGGATGGGGTCACGGATTCCTCCTACCGATTTTTCGCTTCCCTCGCACCGCGTTGGATGCGCTTGGATTGATAACATGTTTTCAAATCTGGTTCCCAAGTTAAACTTGGGAACCAGATCGGAACGAGATCGGAGAGATCCGAAAGATCCCTCTTATGGAACAGGGCGAGGGGGTGGATAGCCGCTCCAGTGGCGCAGCAGCTTCTCATCCACTTCCATGATTATGGGCGTCATTTGGGCAATGGGAATGGTCTGGGGGGACTCGCCTTGGAGGACCCGTCGGGCCAGGGCGGCGGTCTCCACCCCCAGGCGGCGATAGTCCAGGGCCAGCCACAATAATGCCCCCCGGTGCGGTCCTTCGGGATAGCCGCTCACCACCATGACCTGGCGGCGGCGGCCCCAGTCCAGCAGCAAGGGGGCGTAGCGGGTGGCGCTGGCCGCGGGGGGGAGATAGATCACCCGGGCGCCGCGGGCCAGGAGGCGTTCCAGTCGGGGGCGATCCGTGGCCGCCCCGCGGCTTTCCTCGATCAAGGGTTTGATCCCCAACCTGGGAGCTAATTGGCCAAATTCCTGGGCCAGGTCCGCCGCCACCCCGTCGGTGGGATCGTACAACAGACCCCAGGGGGCGCTCCCCAGGAGGCCGGAGCCCTGTTTCAAGGCTGCTTCCAGGGGGGGCGGCGAGGCGATGCCGGTGACGTTCTCCTGATGATCCTCGGGATGCTCCGCCGCATAGGCGGCGTTGGTGAAATAGGGATTGGCCACCAGGGCGAAGACCACCGGGGTGCTCTTCTCCACCGGCGCCACCTGCAGCAAGGCCGGGGTGCCCAGGACCACCAGCAGCCGGGGCCGGAGCTGCCGCGCCCGCCGCAGTTGCTCCCGGATTCCCCGGTCGGAGGCCGGGGCGCACACCACTTTCAGAGGAAGGTCCTTCAGGTTTTCTTGCAGGCCGGCAATGGCCTGGCGCATCCGAGGCGAATCCGGGGAGCAAAAGATGACGATGGGATTCTGCCGGGAAGGGCGGCAGCCCCAAGTAGCCAGCGCCAGGGCCAGGAAAAGGATCAGGAGCTTTCGGTTTTGGGTTTTCGGTTTTCGGTATTTGCATCTCTGGGTTGGAATGGCAAACATTATCGAACCGATACCGGTTAATCGGTGCGCCTCACCGCGGTTATTAATCTTCCCTCAACCGAAAACCGAAAATGAGACCGCCTCTCAATGGATGATTTTTCCAATCCGGTCCCAGCGCACCTGGAATTGTCGAGCGTCCCAGGAGAGGTGGTGGATCAGCCCATTCAGTCCCCGCAGGAAGCTCAGGAAGAATTTTGGTTCCCCGGGAGGCCCCTTCCAGGAGAAATAGATGATCGTGGCCTTACCCTTGAGGGCGTCCATGGTCACGAAACCCCAAAAACGGCTGTCGAAGCTGTGGTCCCGGTTATCGCCCATGCAGAAATAGCAGTGCAAAGGGACCACCACCGGGCCGTAATTATCCCGGGGCGCCTGATCGGCCGGGATAAATTGCTCCTGTTCGCCGCTGTCTTTGAAGACTGCCTGGGGTATTTTGAATTCCTGGTCGTTAATGTAAACTTTTTTATTGATAATCTGCAGCTTATCCCCGGGCAGGCCGATGACCCTCTTGATGTAGTCTTTGGATTCGGTATAGGCCGGGTTATCGCGGTAGATACTGGATGGCGGTTGATTGATATAGTCTTTGCTGGGATCCAGGGTGAAGATGAAGACCACCACGTCGCCCCGCTTGGGTGTACCCAGGGGCATCATTACCCGGTTGGTGAAGGGATTGCGGATGCCGTAGCTTAATCTGCTTACCAGGAGGTAGTCCCCCACCAGCAGGGTGTTTTCCATGGACCCGGAGGGAATGGAAAAGGCCTCGAAAAGAAAGGCCCGGATGATCAGGGCCAGGATAATGGCGATGCCCAATGCCTCGCCATACTCTCGGAAGATGGATTTCTCCGGTGGACGCGGGCGCGGCGGGGCGGATTCCGGAAGTTTGGCGGACACCGTTTTTGTTTTCCCTCGGATAATGGTCGTGGAGCAAGCGGCTCCGGGCAGCGCCCGGATCCCTTAATCCATGGGTGCGAATTGATCCTGGGGGGCGCCGCACAGGGGGCAAACCCACTCCGGGGGCAGTTTTTCAAATGGGGTGCCGGCAGGGACGCCGTTGTCCGGGTCACCCTGGGCGGGATCGTAAATATAACCGCAAATCTGGCACTGATATTTCTGCATGGTGGAACTCCTTTCTCAGGGGTGTGCGACCCGGTTGAGTCTCCGGATCAGGGCCGGTGCGGCCGCGAAGGACTCGAGATGATGGGCCGCCTGGAGACGGGGGTTGCGGTAGGCCACCAGGGGCACCCCGGCATTGGCGGCAAAGTCCTGATCCACCTCAGAGTCCCCGATATAGATGGCCTCCCGGGCCTTAAGACCGAAGTGGCCCAGGATGCGTTCAAAGGATTCCGGATGCGGTTTGGGATGGGAGACGTCCTGGGCCGAAATCACCAGGTCAAAGCCGTCCGTCAAGCCGTGATAGTGGAGCACCGCTCGGGTGGTGGTAGTGCGATTGGTGGCCAGGGCGGTGAAACAGGCGGGGCGCAAAAAGTCCAGGAATTCCCGGAGGTGCGGCTCTTCCACCATCATCGGAATAAAGGGCCGGTAATCGAAGCTGCGGGCAAAATCGAAGACCGCCTCCAGGCGGGGATAGCCCTGGAAGAGATACCCCAGTGATTCCTGGACGGTATGGCTGTGGACATAATCCTCGGCCTGGGAGCTTAAGCGCGGGCGCTCAAAACGGGCCAGAATGGTATTATAAAAGGCGATGTTGGCCTGCCGGGAGTCGAACAAGACCCCATCGCAATCAAAGGCTACCAGCTTGATCAAACCACGTGTCCCGGAATAAATAGAAATGAAGGCGTCCCCACCTGCGGCGGGGGCGGAAACCCTGCTCAGGATCAGGATTTAACTCATGACATGATAGGTTAAGTTGAAATCTCCGGGTTGTCAATAGCCCATCCGCCGGAGCTGGACCGGGTAAGGATGCCGGCAGGCTGCACCGGCCAGAGGGCCACCTACCAAGTCCAGGTAGCCTAGGCGTCCCGCCTGTGTATTTTCAGGAGCGCGCTCCCCTTAAAAAAGAGCTTTTCCCTTGATTTTCAGCGGGGTTTTTCCCAGAATGCAGGAATGCCTGCTAATTCCGAAAGCTCGCGGCTCTCGGCCCTGAGAAACCTGCTGTCGTCCAAGGATGTGGACGCCCTCTTGGTCTGCGGCCCGGAGAACCGCCGTTATCTCAGCGGCTTCAGCGCGGAGGATCCCGACTGGGGATTGCTTCTCATCACCCAGGCCGCGGCGTTGCTCATCACCGATTTCCGCTACCAAATTTGGGCCCAGCAGGAAGCCGCGGCCTTTCGGATTGAGGTTTACCGCCAAACCCTGGGGGACAGCCTGGCGGAGCTCCTTAAAGAGTTGGGGGTGCGCCGCCTGGGCTTCGAGGCGGCCCACCTTAGCTACCGGCAGTATCAGCGGCTGAGCGCCGCCGCGGCCACGCAGGGCCTCCGGGTGGAGTGGGAGCCCCTGGAAGGGTTGGTGGAAGAGCTGCGGGAAACCAAGGCGCCGGATGAATTGGCGGCCATGCGCCGGGCTCTGGAACTGAGCGAGCTGGTCCTGCGCCGGGTTGCCGCGGCACTGGCCCCGGGGAAGACGGAGCGCCAGGTGGCCTGGGAGATTGAAAAGGGTCTGCGGGAGGGGGGAGCGGAGGCCCTGGCCTTTCCCCCCATCGTGGCCGCGGGGACCAACGGCGCCAGCCCCCACCACCAGCCGGGTGACCGGGTCATCGAGGCCGGGGAACCCATCATTATCGATATGGGCGCCCGGGTGAACGGCTACTGCGCCGACCTCACCCGAACTTATCTCCTGGGACCTCCGGATGAGCGGTTTCAAGAGATTTATACCCTGGTGCGCCAGGCCCAGGCGCGGGCGGAGACGGGGCTCCGGGCCGGGATGGACACCCTGACGGGAGACGCCCTGGCCCGGGAGGTGATCGCCGAGGCGGGCTACGGCGAGGCCTTTGGCCATTCCCTGGGTCACGGCGTGGGCCTGACGGTGCATGAAAACCCCTCCCTGAACCCGAACCCGGAGCGCCGCACCTTACTCAAGTCCGGTAGCGTATTAACGGTGGAGCCGGGCATTTACCTGGCGGATTGGGGCGGGGTTCGCCTGGAGAATATGGTGTTGTTGCAGCCGCAGGGGGCTGAGGTCTTGAACCGTTATCAGGAATTTTATAGATGGTGAGGGGGTGTTATCCTGGCCCCCTGATATCTATTTTTGCGCCAATAGGAGGACAATCAAACAATTATTTTCAGGGCGGCGCATCCTGATTAAGATATCTCGCAACCGGGCCCTGACCACCGCAGACCAAAAACCCTCTTCGTTGACATTTCCGGGGATTCTGGTAATTTTGGCCCCACATGGAACCCGGCAGCATTGTAGAATTTTTCGAGGAAAAGCGCATCCTTTGCGGCGTGGTCTTGGAGCTCAAAGGGGAGCGCTTGCATGTCCTGAGCCAGAACGGCCGGGAACTTACCCTGCCTCCCAAGCGTCTCTTGCACGCCGGGCCCTCTCTCCCCCTGAACCGATTAATCCGCCAGGATTTGCTGAAGCGCCTGGAGGAGGCCGCCGGGAGGCGGGAAGTCCTGAAGGCCGCCATTAATCTGGAGGAGCTTTGGGAGCTGCTGGCCCCGGAGAACCATCCCACCACCGTGACGGAGTTGGCCGAGCTGTGGTTCGGCCGCGCCTCCGCGGATGAAGTGGCAGCCACCGGTAGAAGGCTGCGGGAAGATCGGCTCCTCTTCAAGCTCAGAGACGAGCAGGTCGAGGCCAACCCGCCGGAGCTGGTAGCCCAACTGCGGCAGCAACAAGAATGGGAAGCGGCCCGGCGACGGGAACTGGCGGAGGTGGGCGCCTGGCTGCAGGCGGTCTGGGAGGGGCGGGAGCTTTCCAGGCACTATCCCTGGCGGGAATCGGTGGTGGCGCTACTGCGCCGGATGGCGGTTAGCGGAGCTGAGGCCCCGGATTATGACCAGGGTAAGGCTTATCTGGACCAGGCCGGCCTGAGCGCAGGTACGGCTCCTTTTCGGCTGCTGGTGCGCCTGGGAGTCTTTCATGAAGATGAAGACCTGGAATTGCACCGCCTGGAAGCGCCGGTGCAGTTTTCCCCTGCGGCCCTGTCTCAGAGCCGGCAACTGGCCAGTTCACCTCCTGCCTCAGACCCATACGCGGCCTGGCGCCGGGACCTGAGCAACCTTTCGCTGATCACCATCGACGGGGAGCACACCCGGGATTTCGATGACGCCCTCAGCCTGGAAGAGCTCCCGGAGGGCTGGCGTCTCGGCATCCACATTTCCGATGTCTCGACCGTAGTCCAACCCGGTGCCCCCCTGGATCGGGAAGCCGGGGAACGGGGCAGTTCCATCTATCTGCCGGAACGGCGCCTGCCCATGCTGCCGGAGGAGATTTCCGAAGATCTTTTGAGCCTCCTGGCCCACCGCCAACGCCGGGCCCTGAGCTTCATGGTGACCCTGAGCCCGGAGGCGGAGGTCCTGGACTGGGCCATCCAACCCAGTCTCATCAAGGTGAGCCGCAGACTGACTTACCACGAGGTGGAGGCCCTGATTCAACAGGAGGGAACCCTGGCGGTTCTCTCCCGGTTGACCCGGAGGCTCAAGGAGGAGCGCCTGGCCCGGGGCGGCTACGAGCTGCAACTGCCTGAGGTTTGGGTGATTTTCGGCCCCCAGGGGGAGTTGCAGGTGTCGGTGGAGGACCAGGAGACTTCCAGCCGCCAATTAGTAGCGGAGGCCATGGTGCTGGCCAATTCCCTGGCGGCCCGCTTTCTGGCCGACCGGGGCATCCCCGCGATCTATCGCAGTCAGCCGGAGCCCCGGGAACCCATCCAGCCAAAGGAGCACAAGGGTCTGTGGGAATTATGGCGGGACCGGCGCAGTCTCAGCCGGGTGGTGATGGGCCTTTCGCCCCTGCCCCACTGGGGTCTGGGGTTGAGCTGCTATACCCTGGCTACTTCCCCTATCCGCCGCTACCTGGACCTCTTGATCCACCGGCAGCTCCTGGCGGCCCTGAGCGACAGCCCGCCCCTCTATCGCCGCCAGGACCTGGAGCAAATCCTGCCGCTGCTGGAGCCGGCCATGCGCCGGGGTGGAATGCTTAAGGCCCGGCGGCTGCGCTATTGGCTGCTGAAGTACCTGGCTGCCCGGCTGGGACAGAAGAAGGAGGCCCTGGTGCTGGAGTCCTTGCCCCACCGGTACCGCCTCATCTTCCCCGACCTGTTGCTGGAGCTGTTTATGGCGGCGCCCGCCGGTCTGAAGCTCTCCCCCGGGGACACCGTCCTGGTGCGGCTGGACCGGGTTTCACCCCGGGAGGACCAGATCAAGGTGTCGCTGGCCTAAAGAGCCGGCAGTAACGAGATGAGCCCCTGAAATGCCGTTTAAATTAGAAATTAGGATCGCTGACCACTCGGGTCTTTAGGTAATATCAGAGGTGGGATAAAAGATAGATATGAGTTGGAGATCAATAGCAATATCATGGAAGGTGGGGAGCAAATAGTTGACAGGGAAGGCATGATGCTTATTTTAAACATGACCCAAAAACCTCTTAGGGGAGGAAGCCCTCATGGGTATGAAAGAAGCCTATCAGGAAAAGATCGAGGCGCAATTACGCGAATGGACCGCCAAGATTAATGAATTGAAGGCCAAGGCGGAAGGCGCCAAGGCCGACGCCAAAATTGAAATGCACAAACGGATAGGTGCCCTGCGAGTCAAACAAGAGGAGACTCAGGCCAAATTCCAGGCACTCAAGCAAGCAGGCACGGAAAAATGGGAGCAACTTCGCACCGGGTTAGACAAGGCTATGGATGATTTGAAAACTACCTGGGAGTGCACTCGGCCGCAAAGAGAGCACTACCAGGAGCAAATTGAGGCCCAGATTAAAGAATGGGCAATGAAACTCAATGAAATGAACGCCAAAGCCCAGAAAGCGTCGGGTGACGTCAAGGCCAAGATGTTAAAAGAGATAGCGGAGATGCGTGACCGAAAGGATGAACTCCAGCAGAAACTGACCGAACTCAAGTCCGCCGGGGCCGAAAAATGGGAAAGTCTGAAAGCAAGCGCCGAAAAAGGGAAGGAAGACCTGAAAAAGAGATGGGATAGCCTTAAGAAGAAATACTTTTAGGGAGCGGCCCATCTCGAGGATCAAGGGCAAGTCAACATTAGTCAAATGACAATCGCCTAAAGGCGGTGGCTTGAAACGTGGCCGGCAGATCTCCCGAATAAGGTCCCGTAAGCGCTGGGCTACATCATAACGGAGGTGAGCAAATGGACGTGACTGAAATTACCTTCATCAACCCGTCTTTATCGGACATTCAGGGATTGAAGAAAAACTGGGGCTGGCTGTTGGCACTGGGGATCGTCTCGATTATCCTGGGCATCCTGGCCCTTTTTTCGTCGGTCTTTTTCACCGTGGCCTCCATGCTCTTTTTTGGGTGGATCTTGGTGATAATAGGGATCCTGGAGATGGTCCACTCATTCTGGAATCGACATTGGGGCGGTTTTTTCCTGCATCTTTTTTCCGGCATTCTTGCCTTCGTGGCAGGGGTGATAATGATCGGCAACCCGGCTGGCAGCGCCGTCATCTTGACGCTGATGATGGCCATGTTCTTCATGGTGGCCGGGTTGTTCCGGATCATCACCGCTCTGGCCATGCGCTTTCCCAGTTGGAGATGGCGACTCTTCGACGGCATCATCACCCTGCTGTTGGGCATTTTGCTCTGGGAGCAATGGCCGTTTTCGGGACTCTGGGCGATCGGGATGTTTATCGGCATCGCCCTCATCATCAGCGGTTGGTCCAGCGTGATGCTGGCCCTGGCGGCGCGCGACCTGCCGCCCCGGACTGCCTGAGGAGCGCCCGCGTGTATTTATCGCTAGAAGGTTACTGCTATGATCTAAAACTTATCACGAAGCCAAAAACTTCCCATATCCAGAATATATGTGCTCTCTGGTGGATCATGACTTTGCTTCTGTAGATGGGGTTTGAGGAAATAATCCGGGGAGGGCCGCGGGAGAGAAGGCCACCCCCTACCTAATAGCCCTTCCCGACCTCCCAAAATGTGTTAAAAACGGGAGTGCAGAAATATCCCATGGTTCGGCACCCGAAAAGCGCTTTGGCAACGGCCTTAGTCAGCGCTTGCGGCGGGGCGGCGCCATAAATTCTGGCCCCACCGGCTCCCTAATGGTTTCCTGGAGGATTTGGTCAATGGCGTGAATGGCGGTCTGATCCAGGCGCCAGCCAAAAATCTCGGGCCAAGGGTCCATCTGGTCAGGCCTTCTCCCACCCCCGAGGTAACCAATGAATATCAGGAAAAGAACAAAATGCTTTCTTTCCCATTTCAGAGTCATTGCCTATGCCCTCTTCAGTGTGGTCGAAAACAGGTCCTAATTCCTGAAAATGGCAGGATCGAGTCCTAGTTATAGAGTTCGTACTGAATAACTGATTCAGTACGGGAGGGCTAAACCTTGAACTCCTTCAGGCTTTTGGCAATTTTGCCATCGGGCCGCAGGACCGGCTCCAGAATTCCTTCACTATGCAACGCCCAGGGAAGGATTACTTCCGAATGGCCGCCGCGACCGCCGGCCACGACAATTTCCACGTCCCTGGAGGAGCGGGTCACCGGGATGGGGTGCATCTCATCAAACCCCGGGGGGCGGACCGGCACCAGGCCGCGGTTCCTCACCATGGGAGCCTGGTGATAAGCATAGGTATGGATATGTTGTCTGATCCTGTCCTTATCATAGCCGTCCCGAGCCAACATTTTGGCGTGGTCCGGGGTAAGGACCAGAATCAAGGGGCCCGGGATATAGGAATTATTGGAGCCCAGCGTAGTGCAACAATCCGTCAACGTATCCAGTAAGTCCCCCCCGTTCAGGCTCAAGAAATCAATGATGTCATGAGGGGGTTCGGCTTTTAAGACATAGACGGTGGTAGTCTCCGCATCATAGTGCTCTTCATTCATCGTGCTCCACGGGGTTAGTTTCGGGTCCTCGGCGAAACAATAGGTATATTCCGCCTGTGAGGCCAGGCAATCCAGATCGCAGACCCCGGGGACCGCGCGGCAAACGTTGATGATGACCAGGTTAACGGCCCGGCCGATCGTGGCGTTCGCTGGGAATCCGGGGCCCAGGCATCCCTGGCCGCCATGGATGCCAATTTCCTGCGCCAGAGGCCCGCTTACCAAGACGAGATTGCCGCCGGGATGGGAAGTAGTTACGGACTGCAGGAAATTATACTTCGGGTTGGCCAGGGCCTTGAACGCGGTGACGAGCACCGGCATATGCCCGGGCCTGCAGCCGGCCATCACCGCCGCCACCGCCAAGTCCCTCACGGTGAGGTTCTTGCCGCTGGGACCGATCTCCCGGGCCAGAATCAACTCAGGATCGAAGGGGCAATACGCCATCATTCTAGTCAGTCGCGGCGGGGTGGGTGGAATGATGGGCAGTCCGTCGCCCAGATGTTCAGCGTTGAGGTAGTCCATGATTTCTTCCAGGAAACTGCCTGGTTCCTGCAACTTTTCATCCGTGATTTCAAGCTGCAAAGGCAGCAGGCCGTCTCCCGCCGGCGCGGCCTTATCCAACTTGAAGTGGAGATCGGCTCGCTTGCTGACTTCAAAGGGAAGCGTCAAGGATTCCATAAGGCAATCGATTTGGGAATCCACCTGGGCGACGACTTCCTCTTTGGTGCTGCCTTGATAAATATCCAGGGGACAGAGACAAAGCCGCCCGGCCCGGTAAAAGGCAACGCCTTCGGCCAGTTCGGCGCCCGGGCTGGCGGTGATATATACGGTGGGGATGCCCAGTTTTTCCAGGGCAATGGTGAGAACGGTCGTGGCCGGAGTAGTGCCCATATCGCCCAGGGCTGTTACTGCCGCCACCGGCTTTACCGCGGCCAGCTTTTTGGCATAATTATTGAGGTCTTCGGTCGTCTTGCCCCTGACCGTCTCGCGAAAGTCAATGAAGTTAGAGATGCCCCGTAGCCGGAACAGTTCCTTTATCCGTGGAAAAATTTCGGTGTAGTTACAAAATTCCAGTTTCGTGTTGTTATAGAAAACGATGGGGCCTTCCTGTAATTTTTTCAGCGTCACTCTCGGGGCCATAATGAGTTGTGGCCGTTCTTGTTTTCCTCTCGGGTCCACGATTCGGGATATTTTTGGCATCGTTTCGTCCTCTCCTCATAAACTACCTCTGCTGTGTAGGGGATCATCAAGGCCATTCCCTCGCCCCGTTCCATTTTGAAAGAGGTTAAGAGTTTATCTTAACGGTCTTCCCCAAGAGGATTGATTTCTACTTTGGCAGCGGCCCTTGAGTTATCTGCACCAGATCGGCCGGTCTTACCCACCTGGCAAAGGCCGCTTGGACCTGCTCGGCAGTCATCGCCGCATAGTCTTTAGCGGCGGTAATCGGTTCATCAGGCGGCAAGTCCAGAATTGAGCGGTTGATCAACCCCATAGCAATGCTCTGCAAACTGGATTCGGACAGTGGGATTCTCCGCAGCAACATCAATTTTGCCTGTCGTAATTCGTCGGGATTCACCATTTGGGATTGCATCTCCATTAAATTACGCTCCACGATGCCATGGACTTTGGCAACATTGTCCGGATCGCAGGCATACTCAATGGCATAGAGGGCGCGGGTCTGATTGGCTTGCAACTCCACCTCCACGGAATATACGAGACCGGTTTCTTCCCGCAACTCCCGGTAAAGCCGGGTAGCATAAAAGCCACCCCCCAGGACGTGGTTACCCAGCACCAGGGCGTAATAATCCGGATTAGACCGTGTCAGTCCCAGGGTTTCTGCCAGGTCGACCCCATCTTGCACCCGGCTGGCATCGGGTACGGCCACAGAGGCAGGGGTGTTGGCTGGTACAGGCGGTAACAGGATATTTGGTTTAGGACCGGAAGCCGTCCATTGTCCAAAGTATCGCTCGATTACCTGTCTTGCCTGCTTAGGGATCACCTTGCCGATAACGACAATAACGGTCTGGTCTGGTCGAAAGACCTGCGAAAAATAATCTTTGACATTCGCCAAAGTCAACCCGGAGACAGTGCCCGGGGTGGCCTGGCGCAAGGTCGGGTCGCTTTTTGGATATAAAGCCGCTTTGAAGGCGCGGCGCGCCAGATAATCCGGACTTTGGAGCTTACCCGCCACGGTATCGGCCACCTGAGTGCGAACAATTATGAAGGCGTCCTCCGGCAGAGCCGGATGGAGTTCGTTATCCGCCAAAAGCTGCACCCCGCGTTCGAAGTGGTCGGACAATACCTTTAAAGAAAAAGAGGTTCCGGTGGAGACTTGCGCCGCAATATCATCCAAGGCTTTCTGAAAGGCCAACCGATCCAGTGAGGTGGTGCCGTATGAAAAAAGCTGGTCCAGTGCCTGAGCAATGCCCTCCTGCCCTTGAGGCTCCTGTAAATCCGGCTGATTTTTAATATGGCCGTAAACGCTGATCGTGTTGCTGATAGATTCAGGCTGAACAATTAGCTTAATCCCGTTGGGCAAGATGCTCACCACCGGGTGAACGGTGGAAGTTGGAATGGACAACCGCTCCAAGAAACTCTTGGCCCACTCGGGCAGGGTAACGGTTTTGCCAGGCTGCAGATTGAAGGATTCTTTGCCGCCAAAGCCTGTGGCGGATATGGGTTGGCCGGAGGCCTCGGGAGTAAGGATGGCCACCACCGCATGATCGAGATCCAGATATAGGCGGGCGACGCGATCAACGTCTGGCACCGTAACCTTGGTAATGGCCCGAACGTCGTCCGCGGGAGACTGCCGGCCTTCCACCGCCAGAGCTTGCGACCACGTCATGGCCAGCTCGGACACCGAATTTTTTTGTTCTTCCAGTTGGGCCAACTCAAGGTTTTTGGCAGCTTCCACCAGATCGGCGGCGATACCCTGTTGAACGCTTTTGGCTAAGACTTCTTTGACCTCCTGAAGCAACTTCTGAGGATCGCCGCCCTTAGGGAAGGCGGCCTCCGCATAGGCCAGACCTGCCTCGGGGAGAGTGCTCAAGGCAAAGTCGGTGCTTAAGGCCTTGCCCGCTGCCTTCAGGGCATATAGGTCCCCCCGTTGACTGCTCAAGACGTCGGCCAGCACTTGGGAAGCGGCATAATCAGGGCTGGTATAGCCGGGTAAGCGAAAAGCGACAACGACCAACCCGTAAGGCAAATCCGTGTTCATCTCGAGCTTTTCGGCCGCTAGCGGCTGCAGCAGAACCTCCGGCCGTGGGGGCAGATTTTTCCTGGGAATATCCCCGAATAATTTCGTTACGCTAGCAAGCGTTTTTTGGGGGTCCACATCCCCGGTGATCACGAGAATGGCGTTATTAGGGGCGTACCAGGTATCGTAAAACTTCTTGAGCATGGCGCCAGTGGTCAGGTCGAAAGAGGCGCGAGTGCCCAGCGCATCGAGAGCATAAGGCGTTCCCTTGAACATGGTCGCCAGGAGTTTAATATAAAAGACATATTCAGGATTGGAAAGATCCTGGGCCACCTCCTGCTCAATCGCTCCTCGCTCCTGGTTCCAGAGTTCGTCACTGTCGAGGATGCCACGCATCCGAAGGGCCTCGATATGCAAGGCCACGTCCAGATCCTCGGCCGGAACGGTAAAAGCGTACTGGGTGACCACCTGCTGGGTATCAGCCTCGAACTCCCCACCCATGGCTGCACTGAGGGCAGCCAGCTGGCCAGCCGGAAGCCCGGGACTGCCGCGAAACATCATGTGTTCCTGAGCGTGGGCCATTCCTGGGAAACCTTCCGGAGCCTCGTTTGATCCGACCAGATAATTGACCATGGTCGTGGCCACGGGAGCGATGGGATCTTTAATAATCACCACGCGCAGGCCATTGCTCAAAGTAGCCCGCAAAACGGCATCTTGGTTTTCCCCGGCGCCACAGGCTAATAATGCCGCCAGCGAAAGGATCACGATCACTTTCCAGCCGATGTCCGCCAGCCAGTTCAGATCCAGTCGTTTTCCGAATAACATGTCACCCTATCCTTTTTGAGATGGATAAATTGCAGGGGTTCCGGGATTGAGATAATCCACGCATGGATATAATCACTTAAAAACTTCTTGTCTTTTTTTCAAACGGAAAAGAGCTGGAAATCTTGGGTTCTGGTTCACTTTTACCTAAAGGACAAGATCGCGATCCTCCGCCCCAAAATCGGCCAACAGTTCCGCATCGAACCTCCCAGCAGCAATGTAACCAGGAAATTCAGCCCCTTCGGCAACTTCAGCTTGCGCAAATCCTTAATAAATAAGCGCAGGCTAAAGCCTGCGGCTACAAGAACATGTAGATATTTTTAAAGGTATTTCTGAAACTTGATACTAGTAGCGGCAATAGGTAATGGTGTCTTTTTCGAACTCGACACTGACTTCTTCGGTGAGAGAGGCCCGGATTTTGGGCAGGATTTCAAAGATAGTGTCAGTGGTAACGCGATAATCCCGCTCGATAAGCAGTTCCTGTTCGAAAGCGAACTGGGCTACTTGCTGGAAGAGATATTCGATATCCGCGGGGGTAAAGCGCACCGTCATCTTGACGATCCGCTTTAAATCGATTTCCCCAGTATTGAGCCTGGAGAGATAGTATTTCAGGATAGTGGCCCTTTCATCTTCGTCCAGCCCTCCCACGGGGATGATGCAATCAAATCTCCCCGGACGCAGCAGGGCGGGGTCCAGTTGCCGGATGTAATTGGTGGCGCAAATCAGGAGGATATGGTTCTCCTGGTTTTTGAGCAGGGGCACCTGTTTGAGAAATTCGTTGGTGATGGACTTGTCCACCCGGCTGGCCTCGTCACGATTTCCCGCGAGCTCTTCAAATTCATCGATAAAAATGACGGTTTCCTTAAGGGTGCGAGCCTTTTCCATGGCCTGGCGCAGATTGGCCCCTATCTTTTCGGTGCCGTCAACCATAAGCATGCTGGGGGCAATTTCGATGAAATACCAGGAAAGGGCCCCGGCGATGGCTTTCGCAAAATGAGTTTTGCCGGTGCCGGGAGGTCCGAAAAAAATGATGGCTTTGGGAGGGACGACGCCGTGCTTTTTGGATAGATTTTCCCGGGTCAATGGCAGAATGATTCTTTTCTGCACGATCTGCTTGGGCGGTTGGGAATCCGCAATGGTGTCCCAGATTTCTTTGCTGATGGTCAGAGCGCCCATTTCCTTTAAAAGGTCTTGTTGTTGATAGGCGAGGTATTCCTCCCGAGCTTGCTCCATATTTTCCAGGAAGTCGATGCACGCGACCCGCAGGCCCACATCGCGGCCGAGTTTTTCAGACATGAGCCATTTATGTTGCAAAATCCTGGGCCACAGATCCGCGGCAGCCTCCGGCTCCAATCTGGCGCCGCTGCACTCAAATATTTTAGCGGCAGATACTTCCGGTGCTAAGAGATCCGTCAATTCTTCGTTCATGATTTAACGCCTCGCAAGGCATGGCATTTTTGCCAGCCAGATAAAAACCCCTAGTTATCGCCAAGGTCATCCTGAGCATAGCGAATAAGCTAGTATTTCCGATAACTTGAGGAAATCCGCTTTAGCCTAGGGAGTAAATAAATCAGGTCTTGCCCTAGCTTCCAGTCTCATCTCTCGCGACCACCCCCGAGGTCCGGAAGGCAATCGGCCCTAAGGGGCCCTGCCCCTCGCCGTCTCTTTGCCGAGAGAGCCCCACAAAAGGGGCCTCTCTTAATTCCTGAAGTGCCAGAACTTTAAGCTGAAGACACGGGAGTTTACCCAGGGTCAGGGTTTGCAAAGATTGGCTGGGATATGCTTAGGTGCTTTTTAACATATCCCATTTCCTCTCGGGCTTCAAGTTATAATTTGGTTAGAGCGCCTCTCGATGACGTGAGCGTGCCCCAGGGGCGAGGGGCTGGTATCGCCGCCCATGGCGCCTGGTTCGAGGGACTGGAGGCTGAATCTGATCTCCCCCTCGAGTGGGAGAGGGCAAGGGTGAGGGGGAATTTAATCTCTTTTCCGCTCCCATTAATACTTGGTGGGAAACTTGACTTTAATGTAGTGGGTTTAATGAGTCAAACAGGGGAGACCTTGATTTCGCTTTCAAAATGATCCCAGATCGCCCCAGGTAGAGCGATCTGGGAACTTGCACCGGTAGGAGAACTACTGCTTAGGTTTATCCCCATTATGAGGAGTTGTCACAGGTTTACCACCGCTGGGAGCCGGGGCTTTAGGAGTAGATCCAGGACCCCCACCAGAGGGACGACCTCCAGAACCCGTTACCGCAGGGCGAACTCCATGATTGGTTGTTCCAGGGCTATAAACTCCATGACTGGTTGTTGCAGGTCCATGACCGCCAGGAGTGGTTGTTCCAGGGCCATAAACTCCATGACCGGTTGTTGCAGGGCCATGACCGCCAGGAGTGGTTGTTCCAGGGCTATAAACTCCATGACCGGTTGTTGCAGGGCCATGACCGCCAGGACCGGTGGCTCCTTGGGGACGAACGCCATGGAATCCTTGATTCCAACCTCCCCCCTGGCCACTATGGTACCGATTATAAAAATTCTGGTCATAGTGCCGACCAACCTGGTGTCCGCGCCATTCAGGATGCTGTCGCTCAAAATTATTCCAGTATTCAGGATGTCCCTGATACCACGAATTCCACCCCGGCGCATACCAGTTATTGGGTCTTACAATATAGACCTGAGGATATGCGTAATACGGGGCAAATCCATATCTAGGGCCGAAAAAGTAATACAGGATTCCATTCATGAACCAATCACCTTTGTAAAAGGTCCAGGGCGTATTATTCCCAACCCACGGATTCACGGAAATATTCTGGGGTGGATAATACTGAGCGGAAGAAGGTCCAGACATCGCGCCGATCGCGCCTCCAGCCAGCAAAATTACCAGTACCAAAAAAACAATTAGCCTTTTCATGGGTACCCCCGCAAGTTGTCTTTTGTTTGCCCAATGGTCTCTGGCGTGGCTTCAAGCCTGAGGCTCTCCTTGCTTGGACCCTAACACCAAAGTTGCCCCTGCCAAGCTCGCCATCAAAATGGCGGTATCAGCCTTTTCCCAGGTTTCTTTTTCCACCGCGCTGCATAATCAAGGGTAAATCCGCCTTATCCTGAGCCGAAAAACTAGCCCTTGAAAATGCCTGATCTGATATATTAGATGACCTTAAGTCTGAATAAGTTAACTTGCTTATTACCTCTGCCGGCGCTTCTCCAGGAAAGCCTCTAAACCCCGGATGAGATCCAGACTCGAAGGTTCGCTCAAAGGAAAAGGGACCACGCCGGTCCCTTTAAAGAGGAATAATGGCATCTTCCCACACCAGGCTTTAGCTGAGGGCATATCTTGAAAAAACCCTGCAGACAGGACTTAAGCCGCGGCCTCAGGTTTCCTCCCCCTTTGATCAAAATAGTGAGCCGGGAGGCGTGAGCAGGGCAGCGGGCGGTTCTGGGACCCCCCATCTTTAAAGGCGCTTTACTTCCCCTGGACCACCGGCCTGTTATGGCAGGCCTGGTAAACATCATTGATGATCTGAGCCGATACGTTCTCCATGGCCTGGCTCATCCCCTGGGCCAGGCCTTGGGGCGTCTTCTGAACCAGTGGCTCCACGGCCCGATAATTTCTCTGGAATACCACCCTTTGCGGCATTAGCTCCTGCGCCGTATCCAGAAGGGTAATATTCATGGCCAGGGAGGCCTTCCAGCCATCGGGTTCATCGAGTTCCTGGAACTCTTCTACCGTCCCTTCCAATTGGTAGCGGCTGTTCCCGGAGCTGGGGCCAAGAAACACCCCCCGGAACAGCCGGGAGTTCCTCAGGTCTCTGATGAGATAGTCCGTTACCAGGTGCCCGGGGTTGACCCGCCAGCGGTGGTAGCGGTAAACGTCACTTTCATAAGGGCTGGGCCGATATACCATATCCGTGCTGTTATAAGCCTGTGCCACTGCGAACTGCTCCACCGTGAGGTTCTGATCGAGCTGGGGGCGGGCCCCAATCACTGGAGAGGAGTATTCCAGGATATATTTCTCCACCGCATTGGGCGGTTTTCCACATCCCGATAACAGGGAAATCAGGAAGAACCAGGTCATCAGGGTTATTACCAGACGGGGCGGCCTCGGCCAGGGTTTAAGTTTTCTCATCCGTTCACCTTGAATTATTCATTCCATCTTTTCTCAGGCGGTTTGCCGAAAAAAAGATCCGGCGGCCGCTCCTTGAGGCGCTCCAGGAATTGGTCCAGGGAGGCCGAGGCGCGCTGGAGATTGTCGCTGAGCGCCGCCGCATCCCGGGCGACGGCGCGGTATCGGGAAGCCGTTTCCGGAAGCTTCATGGCCTGCAAGTCTTTCTTGACACTGGCAAGGAGTCCATTGATCGCCTTGATGGAATCCCGTGTCCCACCCAGAATATCGTCCAGCTTTTTGGCGCTGACCTTCTCATCGAGCCGGAGGGTGAGCCTATCCAGATTTCCTGCAGTGCCATGCAGTTTCGCCAGGATTCCGGTCATCTCCTTGCCCTGCAAGAAGTTTTGCATAGCCTTAGTCGTGAGCACGACCTGGTCGGAAATGCCTTTCGTGTCAATCTGTTGGAACTTTTCCAGGATGACGTTGGCTGCGGCAAGGAGACGCTGGATCTCGGAAGGGCGGGTGGGGATTATGGGATATTCGGAAGGGAAGTCAATTTTGGGCGACAGGGCTCGCTCCTCGGGTGCGGGCCGGTCAAGCCCGATGAATTTTACTCCGGTGATGCCCGCGGTCCTCAATTGGGCTATGGTGGTCTTGGGTAAATCACCCCGTAAGTTGATCTTCATGACCACCCCGACCAGTTTATTATCGGGCGCTACCTGAATCTGCTCCACCCGTCCCACATCTACGCCCCGGTATTTGACGCTGGAATCTGCCTGCAGGCCCTCCACCGATTCGTCGAAGTAAGAGACGTAATGTTTCCCCTTCTGAAAGAAGCTGCTGGCTCCCACCCAGATGATGGCGGCCACTGCCAATATGAATCCGAGGATCACGAAGAGCCCCAGGATAAAGTTGGTAGATTTCCTGGCCATATTTATGGTTCCTTAAGCTGGTCGCTGCTGAAAGGCTTTCGGTTAAAGAAGTTTTTTACCCGCGGGTCCGAGGAATGCTCCTTGAGGTCCCGGGGATCGCCTTCGGCGATGATTCCCCTGGCGCTCTTATCCAGCATTATCACCCGGTGGGCAATAGCAAAAATTGACTCCAGTTCATGGGTGACCACCACCATGGTTGTGCCCATCCCGGCATTGAGGCTTTTGATCAAGATGTCCAGTTCCGCCGCGGTTATGGGATCCAATCCGGCCGAAGGTTCATCAAAGAAGAGTACCGAAGGGTCGAGCGCCATGGCCCGGGCCAGTCCCGCTCGTTTCGCCATCCCCCCGGAAATCTCTTCGGGCAGGTGGTTTTCATACCCGGGCAGATTCACCAGGGCCAGTTTCATCTTCACGATGAGATCGATAGTTTCATCATTCAGGTCGGTAAATTCCTGGAGGGTTAAGCCCACGTTTTCGGCCAGGGTCATGGATCCAAAAAGGGCGCCGGATTGAAAGAGTACCCCGATCCCGGTTTTTAAGGAATGCAGCTTTCTCTCATCATCCGTCATAATATCAATGCCGTTGAGCAGCACTCTCCCCGCCGCGGGTCGATAGAGGCCAATCAGGTGTTTGAGCAGGGTGGATTTGCCGCAGCCGCTTCCTCCCAGGATCACCAGGATTTCACCCCGGTTAACCGTGAAGCTGACCCGTTCGAAGACAATGTTCTCCCCAAAGCGGGCAGTGAGTCCATCCACCACGATGATAGGGTCTTGACTGGTGTTTTCCAAGGAGTTTCCTTTTGGCTGACCCTTACAAAAGATACAAAAAAAATGGGTTTTGCTGAATCCTCGCTTAAATCCAATACGGTTCATTTAAGGAATTAGGGGGCAGTGCCCTCCCTACATTTTTTTGTCATGCATCGCGAAGCGAAGCATCTCGTATTTAGAGGTTCTTCGGTCGCCTTCGGCTCCCTCAGAATAACAAAAGAAATGACTTCGCATCAGCTCCTGGTGCTTAAATGAACAGCATTCCGCTTAAATCCCCAAATATTGAAAAGCCAGGGCGAAGGCTGAGTCCGTGACAATAATGAGAAACAGGGCGGCCACCACCGCCGAGGTGGTGGCGGAACCCACCGCCGCGGCCCCCCCCTGCACCTGGAAACCCCGCTGGCAGCCGATGCCGGCAATGAGCAAGGCAAAGACTCCGGACTTAAGGAGGCTGAGGATGATATCCAACAAGGTAAGGCTGGTCTGGGTCTCCTTCAGGTAAGCGTAAGCCGTCAGGTCCAGACCCATGATCCCCACCACCAGGCCGCCGGCGATCCCGAAGATATCGGCGTAAACAGTGAGGAGGGGCACCACTACCATGGCTGCCAGGACCTTGGGGAGCGCCAGAAACTTGATGGGGTCGAAACCCATGGTCACCAGGGCGTCCACCTCCTCATTGACCTTCATGGTGCCGATTTCCGCGGCAAAGGCAGATCCCGACCTCCCGGCTACCAGAATGGCCGTCATGATGGGACCCAGTTCCTTGACCATGCCAATGGCCAGAAGGGAGGCCACATAGATATTAGCCCCGAATTGTTTGAGCTGCAGCGAAGACATGAAGGCGATGATAAGTCCCAGGAGGAAGCTGAGGAGGCCCACGATGGGCAGCCCATCCGCCCCCGCCCTTTTCATGTAGAAGGCTACGTCCTGCCACCGGACCGAACGAGGGTTGAGCAATGCTTGCATCAGGCTGATGAGGAGCGCTCCCAGAAAAGACGTCACCTCCACCAGATCTTTAACGAAATGCCGGCTGTCCTCACCCAGTTGCTCCACCACATTGGCGCTTCCCCGCTCCCTGATCAAAGGAGGGATCCTCAGGGCTTCTTGATCGATGAGGCCCATGATACCCTTAGCCTTCTCGGTGGGATTGACAAACTCCAGGGGCACGGACCTGGCCTTGGACTCGCTCTCGAGCTGTAAAAGCCCCAAGGCTCCGGCACTGTCCAGATATTCCACCCCGGCCAGGTCCACGGTCAGTTTGCTGGGGGTCATTTTTTCCAGCAGGGCCGCGATCTCCGAGTTAAAGAGGCTCAAATTTTCCAGGGCGACGCGGCCGGAGATGGCGAGATTGAGTTCCTGACCTTTCCGGCCGGCCACCTTAAAGCTGAAGTTGCGACTCGGTTGGGGGGGGTAGTCCATAGCATCCCGGAAAACGCCAGTCCCGCAAATTGATTCTTCTGGGCCCGCGAATCTCGTACCAAGTTGAGCTAATTATTAAAATCCAGAGTCAGGAACTCTTTATCAGTCAGACCCCACCTGTGCAACGCTTCCGCCGCGTCCAGGCTTAGGCCCAGCATCCCTATCATCTGCCCCTCATGGAGGAGCGGGACAGCAATGATATAAATCTCGGAGCCGTCCTGCAAAAAGAAGCGCTGTTGGGAGATTCTCCGGCTTTTCAGGACCTGATCAATCAAACCATAACCGGAAAAATTAAGGGTCCCCTCTTTTTTCTCGGGATACCTTGCCAGGATGTCTCCATGCTGGTTCAGGACGCCGATCTGGAAAGGGCACATGCGGCAGAGTTTAATAGCCGGGTCGACCTTTGCCAGAAGAACCTTATTGATGGCTTGCACGTCCTGTCGGGCTACCGGTCCGGGTAGCGGCGCCGCCAGCCGCTGGAGGCAGGCTTTGACCTCTTGCTTAAAAGAGGCCGCGGCGGGACTTAAGGGTGGTTCTTTGGCGGAACAGGCGCAAAAAATCAACAAGATTATTAGAAAAGGGCGATTCAGAAGACGACCGGGGCTAAATTTTTTGTCGAGATTACCGTGTGCCATTTGTCTCTACCCATCCCACTCTTAATTTGCAGGTTAAAGCCTGCGGCTACGGAATCGCACCTGCCCCTGACCGCGGCCCCTCAATGCTCACTGCTCACTCCCCAAACACCCGGGCGAAGATGGCATCGACGTGGCGCAGGTAGCGGCCTAGGTCGAAGATGACCGCCAGTTCCGCCGGGGTCAGATGCCGGGCGATCTCCGCATCCTCCTGCACCAACGAGGGAAACTCGCCTCCCTGCTCCCAAACCTGCATGGCCGGGCGCTGCACCAACCGGTAAGCCGCATCCCGGCTCAGGCCTTTGCCAATCAGCGCCAGCAGCAGGCCCTGGGAGAAGATCAGGCCGTGGGTGAGGTTGAGGTTCTTGATCATATTTATCGGATAAACCGTGAGATTCTTGAGCAAGCGGGTCAGGCGGGCCAGCATGAAGTCCAGGAGTACGGTGCTGTCCGGGGCAATGAGCCGTTCCACCGAGGAGTGGCTGATGTCCCGTTCGTGCCACAGAGGCACGTTTTCCAGGGCCGCCAGGGCATTGGCCCGGAGCAGCCGGGCCAGGCCGCAGAGGTTCTCGGACAGGACCGGGTTGCGCTTGTGGGGCATGGCGGAAGAGCCCTTCTGGCCGGCGGCGAAGAACTCCTCGGCCTCGCGCACCTCGGTGCGCTGCAGGTGGCGGATCTCCAGGGCCACCTTCTCGACGCTGGCGCCGATCAAGGCCAGGGTGAGGAAGTATTCGGCGTGCCGGTCCCGCTGAATCACCTGGGTGGAGATGGGCGCCGGGGTAAGCCCCAGGCGGGCGCAGGTCTTGGCCTCCACCTCCGGGGGCAGGTGGGCAAAGGTGCCCACCGCGCCGGAGAGCTTGCCCACCGCGATAGTTTGGCGGGCCGCCGCCAGACGGGCGCGTTGCCGTTGGAATTCGGCAAACCACAAGGAGAATTTCAATCCCAGGGTAATGGGTTCGGCATGCACCCCGTGGGTGCGGCCCACCATGGGCAAGTCCTTAAATTCATAGGCCCTCTCTTTCAGGACCGTAAGCAGCTCATCCAGATCGGCTTGCAAAAGGTCGGCGGCTTCCTTCAGGCGCAGGGCCAGGGCGGTATCCAGTACGTCCGAGGAAGTGAGCCCGAAGTGGAAATAGCGGCCGTCCTCCCCCAGGCAGGCGGCCACCTGGTCCACAAAGGCGGCCACGTCGTGATGGGTTTTTTCTTCCAGGGCCAGGATCTGCTCCACGTCGCAAGCGGCCTTGCCGAAGGCCCGGGCCGGCGACTCCCGGGGGATGATGCCGCACTCCGCCATGGCCTCCATGGCCGCCAGCTCCACCTGGAGCCAAGTGGTATATTTGTTCTCTTCGCTCCAGATGCGGGCCATTTCCTTGCGGCTGTATCTGGGAATCATGTCTCACCTCAGAGGAGCTAGCCGATTTTTGCAAGTAAGCGCCTCCGTGATTATAAACAGAAGACCCTGATAAGAAAAGAAGATTGACGGGGTGAACTTGAATAGATAACTTTCTTGACATCCAGAACCTGTTCATGCGAGACCGACATGGCCGATTGGGGGGAAATCTTCGAAGCTCCAAAAATGCAAGGGCTTCAGCCCAATCCGGAGTTCCTGGCCCTGCTGCCGGAGCTAAGACTGGCAGGCTGCCGCCGGGTCCTGGATGCGGGCTGCGGCGTGGGCCGCCACTTCCTGCCCCTGGCGCAGGAGGGCTTCCAGGTGGTGGGGGTGGACCGGGAGGCCTCGGTCCTCCGGGTTCTGAAGGGCCGTCTCCAAGCCGCCGCCTTATCGGCTCCGTTGCTTCAGGCCGATCTGCGCGGTCTGCCCGTAGCAACGCGGCGCTTCGATCTGGTCGTCAGCATCAATGTAATCAATCACGGAGATGCCGCCGCTTTTCGGGAATATTGCCGGGAGCTGGACCGGGTCTTGAAGGTTGGCGCGCGTCTGTTCATTTATGTCTCACCCCGGGAGTTCGCGGCCAGGGTGATGCTGCCCGGGACCCGGAAGCTGGAGCCCGGCACCCTGGTGAACATCGCCACTCCGGACGGCAAACTGGTGCACCATTTCCCCACTCCCCGAGAATTAAAGGCGCAATTCCCGGGCTATGAGCTGCAGCGCCTGGAGACCATCCAGGCTGCCATCCCCTTCATGGGCAACGTGGAAATGCCCCAACTCATCCTTTATGGACGGAAAAGATAGCCGTATTGAGCGGCCTGTAGCCGGCAAAATTCGGCGGGCACAGCCCGGGTTTTGGGGCTATTTTTGACAGCCTGTCAGGCTTCTCCCGGTCGATTAATACCTCGGGAGCTTGAACCGCAATAAGGCAAGATGGCCTCAAAAAACAGAAAACAGAAAACAGATTTTGGGCCTGGCCCTTTTAACCATGGCTGAGCAAGAAGAATCTCCAATCCTGGTGCAACGCCGGGGTGGCCTGTTAAACCTGGTCCTCAACCGGCCTCGGGTCCTCAACACCCTGAACCTGGAGATGATCCGGCGGCTGCGCGGGCTTCTGGATGAGGCCCGGGAGGACGAGGGGGTAAGGCTGATCGTCCTCTCCGGCGCCGGTGAACGTGGCTTCTGCGCCGGCGGCGATCTGAAGGAACTGGCCCGGGCCCTACAGGGTCGGGCGCCTTTCCTGGCCGACGAGTTTTTCCGGGAAGAGTACGACCTGGACCTGCTGCTTCACCAGTTTCCCAAACCGGTGGTGGCTCTGGCGGATGGCATCACCATGGGGGGCGGCCTGGGTCTGGCCGCAGGCGCGGACCTGGTGGTGGTCACGGAGCGCAGCCGCATGGCCATGCCCGAGACCAGAATTGGTTTTTTTCCGGATGTGGGTGCCAGCGGCTGGCTGCATGCCCGCTGTCCCCCCGGCTATCCGGAGTACCTGGCCCTCACCGGTTACGAGGCGGTGGGGGGCGAATGCGTCCGTCTGGGACTGGCCACCCACCTGGCGCCATCCCCCCGTCTGATGGACCTCCTGGAGGACCTGGCCAAGATCTCCGGGCGCCTGGCGCCGGGATTTTTGGTAAGAGAAGAGGCGGTCAGGCAGATGAAGGGCTGGCTTCCGGCCTACGCCAGGCAGGACTGGTCGCCCCGGCCGGAGTTGGACGCCTGGGTGGCTCAGCATTTTGCGGGTAAAGAGAGCCTGGGGGAAATCCTGGCGTCCCTCAGTCAGTGCAGCCCGGAGCTGGAAATCTGTGGGGAGGTATTGCGGCATATCTCCGAGCGCTCCCCCACGGCCCTGGCCCTGACCCTGAAGCTGCTGCGGGCCAACCAGGGACGGCCGCTGCCGGAAGTCTTCCGGCGGGAGGCCCGGGCCGCCCACTTCATGGTGCAGCACCCCGACTACCTGGAGGGCATCCGGGCGCGCCTCCTCGACAAGGATGATCAACCCCGCTGGCAGCCGGAGCGCATCACCGACCTGGGTCCACTGGAAGTAGATCTGTAGAGGTTTGCGCTTCCCATGAAAACGGAAAAGGGAAATCGGCATAAAACCCTTTATCGGAAAAAAAGCCCTGTAAAAATGAGGCCTTATGTAACTTGGCAAGTGGAAGGCCCCGGCGGAGAACGTGGCGGCGACTTGCGTCAGCGAGCCGATTCCGCTAAAATTTGACTAGCATATGTCTCAGAAGGATGAAACCCTGCGGATAAAACGCAAACCTACCCGGGCCATCCGCATCGGCCCGGTGCAGATCGGCGGCGGCGCCCCGGTGGTGGTGCAGTCCATGACTAACACCGACACCAGGAAGGTGGGCGCTACCCTGGCCCAACTCCATAGATTGGCTGCGGCCGGCTGCGAGGTGGCCCGGCTGGCGGTGCCGGATCAGAAGGCGGCCCGGGTCTTGGGGGAGATCAAAAAAGAGAGCCCGCTGCCCCTGATTGCCGACATCCATTTCAATCATCGTCTGGCTTTGGCCGCCCTGGAGCAGGGGGCCGACGCTATCCGCATCAACCCCGGCAACCTGGGGGGGGAGAAGAAGACCCGCCAGGTGCTGGAGGCCTGCCGGCAACGGGGCGTGCCGCTGCGCCTGGGGGTAAATGCCGGCTCCCTGGAGGCGGACCTGCTGGAAAGGTATGGGGCCCCTACCGCCGCGGCCCTGGCGGCCAGCGCCCTCCGGTGGGTCAAGAAGTTCGAGGACTGGGGCTTCTTCGATTTCAAGATTTCCCTGAAATCCTCCGATGTCTTGGTGACAGTGGCGGCCTACCGGGAGGTCTCGCGCCGGACGGATTATCCTTTGCACCTGGGGGTGACCGAAGCCGGAGGGCTGATCGCCGGTACGGTGAAGTCCGCCCTGGGGATCGGCATGCTGCTGGCCCAGGGCATCGGCGACACCATACGGGTCTCACTCACCCGGGACCCGGTGGAGGAGGTGCGGGCGGCCTATGAGATTCTCCGGGCCCTGCACCTCAGGGAGCGGGGGGTAGAACTGATTTCCTGCCCCACCTGCGGCCGCTGCCGCCTGGACCTCTTCTCGCTGGCGGAGGAGGCGGAGCGCCGCCTTCTGGCGGTGACCACCCCCCTCAAGGTGGCTATCATGGGCTGCGTGGTGAACGGGCCGGGGGAGGCCCGGGAGGCGGATATCGGGGTGGCTGGAGGCGCCGGGGTGGGGGTCCTGTTCAAAAAGGGCCGCAAACTGCGCCAGGTGCCGGAGAAAGAGCTGCTCCGCGCCCTGCTTTCGGAAGTGGCGGCCCTCACCGGTGAGGCGGTGGATTTGCCGGAAAAGCAATAACCAAAACGGAGTTTGAGATACCTGCCGGGAATCATCCTGAATAGAATTTTATCTTTCCTCATCATTATCCTGCCATTCCTAATCCTGTCGGCTTCTCCATTTCACTTCCGAACATTGGTAGGATTGAAATAAAGGATGAATTGATTTACCTTGAATTTGCTTACTCTAGTTTTGCACCAAGTATTAATGGGAGTGGACAAGAGGTTAAATTCCCCCTCACCCTTGCCCTCTCTCCCCCGGTTTGGACCGGGGAGAGAGAAAAAGCTTGTAGATTCAAGGAAATGATTAGCTAGTGGGCATGCCTAAGTTCAAACAAATCTCTAATGCCTGCATCATAGCAAAAACCTTGCCGGACACTACTTGAAAATGTCTCTCCAAACCAGGGGTCAGCCATTGTCGATGAAAAATGATAGCTTGCTAAAAAATTTCTTGACAAAAGAGCTGAAAGTTATTATTGGATTATCAAATTAGCCAACACTCATTTTAAATAACGGTGGTTACCTCTATGGATAAAAAAATCATTTTTCTGATTGGCTTCCTCATCATCATGGTTTGGTCTGTGGGGGGCTTGTGTATGGGAGGTCAGCCCGCGCCCGCGCAACCCGCCGTCCCCGCGATGGCTGCCGGGGAGCCAGCAACAATTAATCCCTCCGACCCGGAAGCGTTCCAAGGCCGGCCCCGCCTGTACACCGGGATCATTAAGAATAAGAGCAACTGTGACGTTTCGCTCTATTCGGGCAATAGCGACGCCGCCTTGATCATTCCGGCCCATAGCTGGATCGAATACGATGCCTGGCTCCGCCATTTCGATCTGACGGCCTACTGTGATGGCAAGCCCTTTTACTGCCTGAATATCAACGCCAATCCCAAAGCCTATCCCTTCATGTGCAAGAATTACGATTTCATGGTGGAAATCGTGAAACCGGAGGGGGTGCAGAGGTACCACGGGAAGAAGCTTAAGAGAAGGGTAAAAGTGAAGGCGTTGAGCTAGGGGAAGCTCAACCAAGCAGATCCGCTATCTTTAATTTTGCGGGGGAAGCCCGGATCGGGGTTCCCCCGAGTTTTTTTCGGGCCACCTGAAATCCCGGTTGTTTCAAAAACAGGCATGGTCAGTCAGGTAGGGGCAGTCACCCGGGCAGCCTGCCGGCCCGGCCATCTTATAGCAAGTTGAGACCTCTGCTAAAAGTTATTTTGTCATCCTGAGCGGAGCGAAGGATCTCGTATTTACTCGTAAATTATGAGATTCTTCGGTCGCTTCGCTCCCTCAGAATGACAGGTGAATGGACTTTCGTAGAGGTCTCAACCTGGTATTACACCGGCCTGGTAACGGGGCGGCAGAGATTTTGCCGGATATCCAGGTAGACTTCGCCGTAGCCCGGGGAGCCCAGACGCAGGGTATAGAAGGCGTTGAGCATCAGGCTGGCCACCATGAGGTTGGTGAACAGGAGCTGGGGGGCGCCCGCAACCATGAGCTCTTCACAGGAGAGCTCGGCGGGGTTGCGGTCCCTGGGCTGGGCGATCTCGTGGTGATAGCGTCCCAGGGAGGGGGTCAAATCCCGGCCGCCACGTCGGAGATAGAGCTGGACGTTGCCGTCTTCGTAGTCGTTGCCCCCGGAGATCAGGGTGAGGTCCCGGAGGGCCGCGGCGTACCCGTCCACCAGGTGGCGGGAGGCGTGGTTATCCACCATCAGGAAGACGATGTCCCCTTCCCTAATCAGGTAGTGGAGGTTGGCGGCGGTGAGGTATTCAGGCACAGCCCGCAAGGACATTCCCTCGAACTCCTGGGCCAGCTCCCGGGCCTTGACCTCGGCCTTGTTGCCCGGTCGGGTAAAGGCCTGGCGAGGGGCATTGGCCCGTTCAAAATGGTCGCCGTCGATAAGGGTGAGGCGGGTCCGCTCCCCGGAATATTGCAGGTAGCGGCAGAGGAAGGGCAGCAAGGCGCAGCCGATGCCGCCGATGCCGATGGCCTTGATCTCGGTAGTCTTGCCCATCTGAGGTTCCCTTTCTGCGTGCGCCGCCCCTGGTATCGTTATCACCCTCCCCCCAACCCACTTCCCTCTCAGGGAGGGGGAGTTTTTAGGGCCAATATATAACAGCGGGAGCAGGTGATTAATTCCCCCTCACCCTAACCCTCTCCCCCTCGAGGGGGAGAGGGGATAAAGAGCCAACCCTTGGAATGCTCCCTCTCCCCCCGGCGGAGGGAGAGGGCTGGGGTGGGGGGGGTCGACAAGAGACGAACCATATTTAAGAAATCAAGTACATCTTTAGGATAACAAAAAAAATGATCACCCCCACCCGGTGTCGCCCCCTCAGGGGCCCCTCAAGGGGGAGGGGATAAAAGCAATTTCTTTTTTCACGGTTTCTCTGAAAGCTACACTAGCAAAAAAAAGCCGAAAAACAAAAAAAGCCAAAGCGCCCCTTCAGGCGCCGAACTCGATGGGACGAGGCAAGGGGGTAACCTTGTCCGCCACCTCCCCGGCCCAATCCTCGGCCGGTGGCGCCTCTGCCCAGGGGATGGGATAGGGGGAGATGAGGTGTTCCGGGGCCAGATAGCCGCGGTAGCCTTGGACTACCAGGGAGCAAGCAAGGCTCAGGTCGCCGTCGAGGTTGCCCACGGTGAGGTGAAAGCCGTCTTCGTGGCGCTCGTCGGCTTCGTCGCGTTGCGAGTGGAAGGCCTCAAGGCCGGCGTGGCTGTGGATGGTACCCAGGCGGCGGAGGCCGGCGGGGAAATCCCGAACCTGATAATCGCAATGGCCGCCCCCCACGGTCTGGTGAGGGATGACCAGTTCATAGGAGTGGCCGGCCTGCCGCCAGGCCAGCAGGGCCACGGCTTCGCTCTGGTGGCGGGAATACACCGCCCGGAAAAAAGCCGCCGCCTGGAGCAGCAGGCCCGCGGGCAACGGGGGGCCGCAAAGGCGCACCTCCGGTTCCTGGGGAGCCAGCCAGGGTATGCCGGCGGCGGGCACCACGGCCTGGAAGAACGGGGTGCGTTTCACCAGAAAGAGGCCCTGCCGGGTGAGGAGGTAGTAGATGGGCTCCTCAGGGGGGGAAAAATCCTGGTCTTTCAGGTAAATGGGCAGCATAGCAAACGGTTTGCGGTGAGTTGGCTTTCGGTTAATAACTAAGTACTGGATTTCTTAAATATGGTAACGTTTCTTGCCGACCCTCCCTCACCCCAGCCCTCTCCCCCCGCCGGGGGGAGAGGGGGCATTCCAAGGGTTGGCTGGTTATCCCCTCTCCCCCCGCCTGGGGGAGAGGGGCATTCCAAGGGTTGGCTCTTTATCCCCTCTCCCCCTCGAGGGGGAGAGGGTTAGGGTGAGGGGGCATTGATCACTTGCTCTCGATGTTAATAAATACGTTACCGGATTGATGAAATAGGGTACTAAGCTCGAGCCTGGGAGTCCGGAAGAAGCTGCCAGACCTCCGCACTAGCTCAGTTGCTAAACCTGGGAACACCATAAGTTCTAATCACGATATTGTCAAACCCCGGGGGCCCTCAGAAGATTCTTTTGCTGTCCAGCAGCAGGGTAACCGGGCCGTCGTTGATGAGGCCCACTTCCATCATCTGGCGGAAGCGGCCGGTAGCCACCCTTAGACCGTGGCCGGATAGCCTGGCGGCCAGCTCCTGGTAGAGCCTTTCGGCCAGCTCCGGAGGCGCCGCCGCAGCAAAGGAGGGGCGGCGGCCCTTGCGGCAATCCCCCAGGATGGTGAATTGGGAGACCAGCAGCACCTCGAAGCCGGTGTCCAGAAGGGATAAGTTGAGGAGGCGCTCTGCCCCTGGAAAGACCCTTAGATGGGCCAGCTTTTGAGCCAGATAGTCCACATCGCCGGGGCCATCGTCAGCCGCCACCCCCGCCAGGACCAGGAGGCCCTGGCCAATCCTGGCCACTTCCTCTTCGGACACCAGAACCCAGGCTTCTTTGACCCGTTGCACCACTGCCCGCATGGCAATAACTCCTACCTTTCAGCGGTCAGATTTCAGCTATGTAGGGTGCGCACTGCGCACCGGGATCTTGCTGCTTCCTATAATCTAATGGTGCGCAGTGCGCACCCTACAGGAACTGCCCCTGCCGGCTGCCGCCGGAAGATCCGGGGACGTGGTTTGGCAAGGAGCCGGAGATCCTGGAAAAAGCTGCTGATAATGTATAATATTTTCGCGGACAGTCGAAGGGAAAACCCACCCCAGTCTTTCGGCTCATCCCGGCCTCAGATTAAATTTCCATAATCGAAAATTCGGAATTCAGTTTTTTTACCTGCTCACCGGGAAAAATTTGCCGCCCACTCAAACCATTGGTTTTCTGTCCATTTCTATGTTAGGATACTGCAAAATCTAAAATCCAAACTGCAAAATCGAAACTCCAGACTCGAAACTCAAAACTCAATCATGGTTTCCCAGCCCCTTTCCCAAGCCCGTTTAACCATCCCCAACCTCATCACCATTACCCGGATTCTCCTTACCCCGTTATTCATCATCTTTTTGATCGAGGGCCGCTATCGCCAGGCCCTGATCGTCTTTATCCTGGCCGGGTTGAGCGACCTGGCGGACGGCCTTATCGCCCGCTGGTGGCAGCAGAAATCCCGTCTGGGGAGCTACCTGGACCCCCTGGCGGATAAGCTCCTGATGTCCACCAGTTTCGTGACCTTAAGCATTTCCCGGTTAATCCCCTCCTGGCTGACGGTGATGGTCATCAGCCGGGACGTCATTCTGGGCCTGGGGGCGTTGATCCTGCGCCTGACGGATTATCCCCTGGTGATCAAGCCGTCCCTGGCTGGCAAATGGACCACCACCGTGCAGTTGCTCACTGTGGGCCTGGTGTTGCTGGCAAAGGCCAAGTTATGGCATCTGCCGCCTGGGATTTTGACCGCCTTTTTTTATATCACCGGCGGCCTCACGGCCTTTTCCGGCATTCACTACATCTATGGGGGGCTCAAACTGGTGTCCCAACAGGCTGAGGACCGGCAGGATGACGGTGGCTGAAGTCATCGATCTGGAGCGCTTCCGGGCCAGGATGGCGGCGGACCACGGCTTCCGTTCCTGGCTGGGCCGCTTTAATGAGCAATTCGGCCCCGAAACCCGGTTTGAGGATTTGAGTCCCGCAATCCTTCTGTATCTGGCCAGCCCCGGGGAAGAGAACCTCTACGTCTTTTTCGATCTAATCATGGGGAGCAGGGGCCTGGGCGGGTCGCTGCGCTTTCGTCTGGATGACCTGGAATACGCCGTCAAGCTGAAGATTATGGACACCGCCTTCGCCTTGGTGGATCGGGTGAGGTTTGAGCTGATGCGCCGCCTGGGCTGGGTGGAGGCGGTCCCCGGGGGGGAGCGCCCCATCATCCAACTCGTGGAAGAGGCCTGGCGCCGGCAAGTGGAATTTGCCCGGGAGATTCCCCGCCTCTCCACGGACCACCCGGATTATCAGGCCTATACCCGTCTAAACCACTTGGACCGGGTGGTGTTCATCCGGAGGCTCATCCCCCGGGCCGTGGACACCTTCCGGGAACGGCTGGCGGCCAGGAATCAGGGTTAACTCGAGACCTCGCCGCCAACGCCGGCTGCCGGGTCCTTTGCCGGGAATTTTTTCAAGGGCGCCGCCGAATTTTCTTCCGCAACAATTCTTTTCTTCTTTAACAAGAGAATTGTTTTCCCCGCCAATAATTCCAGGCGCTAGTGTTGTGCTTCGTAGATAGTCTGGCATTAAATCAAAAAAATCTAAGTTCCAAGGGAATTAAAGTCCCCCTTTGGAAAAGGGAGATTTATGGGAATTTCAGGAGGTTATTTTAAATCCCCCCTGCCCCCCTTTTTCAAAGGGGGGTTAAAAAACCATAGTTTGAAATGTCATAGCAATTATGAAGCATCACACTAGAAGCTATTGCAAAACCTGATTTCACTGTCATCCTGAACGAAGTGAAGGATCTCAAGTCACTAAAAATACGAGATTCTTCGCTTCGCTCAGAATGACATTTTTGGGCAGACAGGGGTTTTGCAATCGCTTCTAGTGTCTGGCAGCCTTACCGTCCCGGTCTAAGCCTTTCTATCCAATTGCCACCGCACGGTCCAACCCAGGTGGCGCAAGACCAGAGGTTTCAGCAGGCACTGCAGGTTTCCGATCTCCTGGGCCTTCGCGCTAATATTCGCCTCGCTGTATCCGGTGGTAAGAAGAACCAGGAGATCCGGGCGAAGCTTAAGGGCGGCCTCAGCCAGGTCGAGCCCGGTCATCAACGGCATGGTCAAATCGGTAATCAGCAGGTCAAAGGCCTGCGGCTGAGCCTGGAACTCTTCCAAGGCCTCGGGGCCGCTGGTAAAGGCGGTGACCCGGTACCCCAGGCCTTGCAGAAACTCCTTGCCGATCTGGACGATGGCGGCTTCGTCATCCACCAGGAGGATATGCTCCGTGCCCCGGGGGATGGGCCCGGTCATGAGGGCTTCTGCGGCTGGGGGGCTCTGATGGCTGGGGAGATAGACCCGGAAGGCGCTGCCTTTCCCCGGCTCACTGGAAACCCCGATGGCGCCGCCCATGCTCTGGACAATGCCGTGGACTGCGGACAGGCCTAAGCCGGTGTCCTCACGCAATGGCCTGGTGGTGAGCAAGGGATCGAAAATGTGCTCCAGGGTCCTTTGATCCATGCCGCGACCGCTGTCCTTCACGGTGAGTCTAAGGTACGGCCCGGATTTCAGCTCAACGCCGGGTTCGGCCGGACCGGACTCCAGGCGCACCGGCTCCAGGCTGATTTGCAGAACTCCGCCCGTTTCCCGCATGGCTTCAAAGGCGTTGCTGCTGAGATTCATCAAGATTTGGCTGACCTGTACCGGATCGGCCAGCACCAGGCCGCACTGAGAGTTCAGATTTTGGCGAATCTCAATAGTGGCGGGCAGGGAGGCCCGCAGCATCTTAAGCGACTCCTTGACAATGGGCAGAATCTCCAGCGGCCTGGGTTTCAGCTCATTTTGGCGGCTGAAGGCGAGAATCTGTTTGACCAGGTCTCGAGCGCGGTCCCCAGCCCTTAAGGAGGCTTCCAATTTACTGCTAATCTTCCCGGCCCCCGGCACTGTGTCCAGGGTCATGCAGGCCAGCTCCAGATAGCCTATCATGGCCCCGAGGACATTGTTGAACTCGTGGGCGATCCCGCCGGCAAAGGTGCCCAGGGCCTCCAGCTTCGCCACCTGGCGCAATTTGGCCGCCATTTTGGCCTGGATCTCTGCGCTGCGTTCACGTTCTGAGATGTCCCGGGCGACGCTGAGGATGACTTTGCGGCCCTGTAAGTCAATGACCCGGGCGTGGATTTCCAAAGGCAGGATTGAACCGTCCTTGCAAAAGCTCCTGGACTCGAAAAAGAGTTCCCCCTTGTCCTGCAGTTCCTTGAGTCTTTGCAGCCAGCCCCGGGCAAGTTCCGGGGTAAAGAGCTGATGCAAATTTAACCCCATTAACTCTTCCCGGCGGTAACCGCGGCTTCGACAGGCGGCTTCGTTGACCAAGATAAAATTGCCTTCAAAATCGGAGACATAGATGGGCTCAGTGACCAGGTCCAGCAGCTCCGCCTTCAGGACCTGCTCCTCATTGGCCCTGGCCAATTCCCCGGCGCCTGCCGCCGCCCCGCCTGGCGGATGCTCGCGGTAGCCCTCCGAGACCCTGGAAAGACGCCGGGTGTGCAGCAGGTTGGCCACCCGCAGCCGCAACTCGAATTTGTTGAGGGGGGCCAGGATGATCTCATCCACGCCTTCGGGGAGATGGGGCCTTCGCAGGATTGGGTCACCGGGTGAGGCAATGAGGAGAACGGGCAGAAAGACCGGCTGCTCGAATCTTTTCCGCTCCCCCAGCCCCCCTTCTGGGCGTTCCAGATGAGGGGAGTCCAGTATGGCCAGATCGAACGCCGGGAGCTCCGGAACCGCCTGTTCGGGGACTTCCAGGTGATAATCCCGGGCCAGCCATTGCCTGAGGAGCGCCCGGGTTTCCGGGTCGGCCAGCAACAGGAGAATGCGGGGAGCTTTGCCAACCGGGTTGGCAGGATCAAGGGATTTTTTTGGTTTCAAGGTCCGTTCCCAGTGACCAATTAATGACGTCTTTGTAAATTAATTATAAGCCCTTTGCAAGGAGCCTGCCATCATCCGGCTCGCGGCGTTTAGCACCCGGGCGCCATGGCGAGCGCGGTGACTAATAATAATTTTCTGGATACGGCTCGCAAGGCAAGCTAAAAAAAATGGCGGGAGATGCATAAGCGGTGAGAGGCTGCCTTAAGCGAGTCTGTTGGCCAGGTCGATGAGGGCTACGGCGGCGATATTACTGGGTTGGAAGAGGGCGATGGGTTGTCCGGAAATCTGGGACATGGAGCAGGCTTCCACGGAGTAAGGCACCGATCCGAGAATATCGCAATTCAGGTGCGTTTTGATATTTTCCAGCTTCATGGATATGGGCAAGACGATACGGTTGGTAATGACTGCGCCGATATTGGCGTCCCCCAGCCCCCATGATTTGAATAATTCCAGCAGGGTCTTGCCGACGCGCACCGAGAATTGCTCCCGTTCGCTGACCAGAACTACATAGTTGCAAAGGCGGATGGCGCTGCCAAAGGCCTCGGAAGGGTAGCCCGGCAAATCGAGGATGACATAATTCGCCAAACCCGCCAGCATCTCGATCAGGGCGGCAGCCCGGAGGGGGTCGATTTCGGTGAAATCCGCCGCCTTTTGCGGCCCGAAGAGGAGTCGCAGACCGGGGGACGAATTATAGAGAAACCGTGATAAATCGGCGGAGGTCAGGGAATCGGGCGCAAGCTCCAACAAATCTTTCAGATTGGACTCCGGATTTTGGTTTAACATTAGGGAGAAGGTGCCCCGGCCGGACTTGAGCTCCGCGGCGATCACCTGGTGGTTCTGTCCGGCCAGCACCGCGGCGATGTTCAGGGCGACCGTGCTGGTGCCGACTCCGCCTTTGGCGCCGGTGAATCCGATGATCTTTCCCGACTTGGGTTGCTGGGCCTCCTGGAAAAGGCGTCTGCTCTTTTTCTCCTCCTGATATTTTATGGCCCGCACCAGGGGCAACATCATCTGTTTGATGGGGGCTTGTTTTTCCACATAGTCCCAGGCGCCGTTTTTCATGGCCAGCTCGGCGCCGTCCTGGTCCCCTGCCACGGTGATGATGATGACTTCCGGGCTGTCAGGTATCTCCCGAATCTTGGGGAGGATTTCCAGGCCGTTGCCGTCGGGCAACTGCACGTCGAGAAAAATTACCTCATATTTTCCGGAAATGGCGGTTTCCAAGCCCTTTCCCAGGGTGAGGACGTAGGAGACCTGATGCCCCAGGTCCGTGACCATTTGGGAGAGCATTTCACAAAACATCTCATTATCATCGATGATCAATACGTTAGCCATAAAGATATCCCGTTGAAATTAGCGGTGGGCGGCTTAAAGCACCAGCTTCACCGGGGCCAACAGCCCGAAATTAGTTCCGCATAAGTACGCTCTCTAAGGAGCTTTAATCCGGCGCTGCTCCGGGCCGGTTGGGGACGATCTCCCTCGGAGATTCCAAGAGGTAGTAAAGGGCCTAACTTATTAATTTCGCATGACTACCTAAGTTTACAGACGTTATCGGATAATCATTTCCAGAATCCAATCCATCAATGTCTTCCCCCCCATTAATTGAAATAGAGTTTCCTATTATATGTCCATTTATAGTAGAGGTCCCATTAATGGTTATCGTACCATTAGCAGAAGGAGCATACGCGATTACACTTGAAGAACCACTCCCAAAGCCATCCGAGCCATTAATTGTAATTTGGCCACCTGAAGAATAGAGAAAGACTTGGTTGGAACCGCTAATAGTTGACGAGCCATTAATAGTTATATTTCCGGTCGCCAAAATTGCCCCAGTATCAGTAATCTGCCCGTTTATTGTTACGTTACCATTTACATACATATTGCCGGTTATATTCATACTGCCATTAAATGTTTGATCAGTATTATAAGTTGTAGCAGCAGTAGCTTTTATCTGCTGAGTATAGTCAGGCATGGAAATATTTGTTACGCCCCCATATTCTGGAATATTAACACCATTCTGGCTTATATTCTGCACCGTGCCCGCGCCAACAGAACCTACATTCATGGAGCCATTTAGATTTACCCCCTGCGCACCTTCGGCCCTTTGTGTAATAGTAAGGCTTCCATTAAGAGTTAATTTGCCATTTGAATGTGCCGACCCCTGAATCTTTTCAGTTCCGTTAATTGTTAAGTTGGTATTTGAGAAAATGGTATAATTAAAAGGCCCGCCCGGATTACTCTCCAGCTTACTCACCAATATGGCTTCTGCGTATGCCGCCAGACTGACAGTTGAAATGCCCAACACCTTCATGAAATATGTCGGCACATTATTGGTCAGTGTGCAGTTAGTTTGCGGAGCATTAGCGGGATTTTTAGCGGCATCTTGAGTAAAAGTCACCGTAGCGTTGGCCGGGGAGAAGTTATTAGCGGTGAGGAGAGAATTTGCCTCAGTTGTTGCCTGGGCCTGGCCTGTCGGTATTGGCACCGATAATTGTAAGCAGCCGGCGCAGACCGCGGCGTCCACGGCGTTTTGCATTTGGGTCCTGACGATTACCAGATTTCCCACGTCCAGGGCCAGTCCGAGAAATCCAATCAGGACCGGCAGCATTATTCCCACCAATAACCCCACGCTTCCTTCCTGGTTTTTCCGGAATTTTTTTATCATAAAAAAACCCTCCTTTATAGGAGAACCTATTCCACGTACATAGTGCATTGTCCTTGTACAGTGTAGGGATTACTTGGGAAGAAGGCGCTAATTATCGGGGTCATAATGGTCACCGTGCTGGTGACTGTGACCGTAACGTTACTTCCGGAGGTTGGGGACGCTGGACTCTCGCTGACAGTTAACTGGTTGCCATAGCTGCTCTGAAGTGCTGTGCTAATTTGCTGAGAGGTCTCCTGATTAACAGCAGCCAACCGCGCCCCTTGCCGGGCCGCCTCGTTAACAATATCCATTTGAAAATATAAATTTCCAAAGTCGCAGATCCCGCAGATAATCAAGAGTAAGGCCGGAATAACCAGGGCAAATTCCACCGCCGCCGCCCCACCCTCGGAATCCTGTTGCCAATGCCGCTGGCCGGGTCGAATTCGCCTCATAATGCACCAATTCCGCTCCCTGAGATCGGCGCCAGCAGGCCTAACTCCACGGACGTGCTCCCCCGCTTGCCGCGGAGGAAATTCCTGAGGGGCCGGCCTCGGGGTGGGACCGCGGTTGCCGCTTCCTTCTTTTGCCTGGATGAAATGAGGTCCTTAATAATCCGCATCTTGATGCTCCCCGCCGGCTATTTCAGAAGGTTTCTGGATATCCTGAGGGCTCCCGGCCCGAGGATGACGATGAACAGGGCCGGCATGATACAGAGCATCATGGGAAACAGGATCTTTACCGGCATTTTCGCGGCGATCTCTTCAGCCTTCTGGGTTCGCTGCACCCGGATGAAATCGGCATGGGTACGCAGGGCGTCGGCAATGCTGGTCCCCATCTTCCCCGATTGCAACATCAGGCTCACCAAAGACTTGACGCTCTGCACCCCGGTGCGCTCCGCCAGGTTTTTTAAGGCCGTTTCCCGGGAGCTGCCGGTACGCAGTTCGGCATTGGTGAATTGCAGTTCCTTATAGAGGTCCTTGGATATGTCCCTGACCTCGTCGGCCACCCGCACCAGGGTGGCCTGCAAAGCCAACCCCGCTTCCATGGAGACGATCATCAAGTCCAGGACATCCGGTAAGGACCGGTCTAGGCGATCCTGCCGCCGGCGCAACGAAACCCGGAGAATATAGTTAGGCAGAAAATAGCCGCCCCCAGCCAGGAGGCAGCCAAGCATCAAGCTGAGGGCGGCGGTCTGCCCGCGCCAGATATTGAGAAACATGAAGGGCAGGGGCAGGAGGAAGGCGCAGAGGGTCCGCAGGCCGAAATAGATGGCCGGGGCATTGGGATGACGGAAACCGGCTTGATAAAGGGTGGTCTTGAGTTCGGTCCTCGGGGCTTTGTCCTTCAAGGTCAACTTCCCGAGATTGGACAGCCAATCCAGGAAGCGCTTTTTAAAGGAAAAAGCGGCGGCGGTTCTTCCCCGGAGGTGCGGGAAGGCCTTCCCGTCGGTGCTGCGATATCGCTCCCTCATGGTCCGGCGTTGGTAGTTATAGGTAGCCAGTCCGTAAGTGAGCAGGGCGAAGCTGATGAAGGTGATACCCATCATCACATATGGATAGATCTGCTGACTCATGGTCTTTCCCGCTATTACACCTTGATTTGAATAATTTTACTCATCCAGAGGATTCCTATGACCATGCTCAAGATCCCGCCCATCAGCAACCGGTTCCCCTGGGAATCGGTGAGCAGCAGCATGATGTAATCCGGGTTGACGAAATAGAGGATCAGGAAGATGCCCACGGGAAGCATCGCCAAAATCAGAGCGGAAAAACGCCCCTCGGCGGTGAGGCCCTGGATCTTCCCCTTTAACTGCAACCGGGCCCGGATAAGTTTGCCGATGTTCTCCAGGATCTCCGCCAGGTTGCCCCCGGTCTCGCTTTGGATCGAGACGGCGGTAACAAAAAACCGCAGATCCTGGCTGGCCACCCTATCAGCCATACGGTGCAAGGCTTTATTTAGACCAAGCCCCAGGCGTTGCTCCTCGAAGGCGATCTTCATTTCCACTCCCAGAGGAGAGCCAATCTCAGCGCTCGCCATTTCCATGGCAGACTGGAGGGTGTGGCCGGCCCGCAGAGAGCGGGATAGCAGGTCCATGCCTCCCGGCATCTGCCTCTCCAGGCGGGCGGCCTTACGGTTCCTTTTGATCCGCAGGTAGAGGTATGGCGCCGTCCCCAGGACCAAGGCCAGAACGATCCGCCAATAAAACGCCTCGAAGAGGGACCCGGCCAGGTAACCCGCGCAGGCCAGGATTCCCGCCACACTGAGGAAGGCCTCGGGAGGGTAAAAGATGTCGGCCTGGTATAAGGTGCGCTGCAAGTTTTCCACCTTGGCCCAGCCCAGCACAGCTTTTAACATCAACGATACCGGGCTTGCCGGTGACTCGTCCTGGGTCTTGAAGAGGCGGGCGTCAACCAGTCTTTTCCCGCTATTTCCCCAGAGCCGTTTGTTCATCTTATGGTGGCCCATAGGCCGCACGAAGGAGAAATAAAACCCGGATAGAAAGAAGGCCAATCCCGCTAAGACACTGGACATGACGAAGAAATACTGAGTCTTCGGAGAAGCGGTCAAATAATTGATCAGGGCTTCCATGGGGGGTAACCTCTCCTCCTTAGCAGTTAATAAGCGGATGTTCCAGGTCCGCCAGGGGCTCGAATATATCTGGCAGCGGCGCCCCAAAGAGCCGGCAGCGCTCGGCAAAGTGGGGCATCACCCCGGTGGGCCCAAATCTTCCCAGGATCTTGCCCTCATGGTCGATACCGTGTCTTTCGAAGACAAAGATATCCTGCATGCTGATCATGCCGCTCTCCATTCCGGTAATCTCAGAGAGGCTCACCACCCGGCGAACCCCGTCGCTGTGGCGCGCCAGTTGGATGACGACGTTCAAGGACGAGGAGATCATCTGCCGCATGGCCTTCTCCTGGATGTTGATGCCGCAGAGGGAAATCATGGTTTCCATACGCAGCAGGGCGTCCCGGGAGGTGTTGGCGTGGATGGTGGTCATGGAGCCCTCATGGCCGGTGTTCATGGCCTGAAACATGTCGATCACTTCAGCGCCGCGCACCTCACCTACGATGATCCGGTCCGGCCTCATCCGCAGGGCATTGCGCACCAGGTCCCGCTGGGTTATCTCTCCCTTGCCTTCCACGTTGGGCGGCCGGGTCTCCAGGCGGCAGACATGTTCCTGCTGGAGTTGCAGCTCAGCGGAATCCTCGATGGTAAGGATGCGCTCAGAGGACGGGATATAGCCGGAGATGATGTTGAGCAGGGTAGTTTTGCCGGCCCCCGTGCCCCCGGAGATGAGGATGTTCAGTTTGGCCACCGCAATGGCTTTGATCACTTCGCCGATTTCCGGGGAGAGGCTGCCTTTTTCCAGCAAATCCTCCAACTTGGGGCGTTGGACCCCAAAGCGCCGAATGGACAGCATGGGGCCGTCCAGGGCCAGGGGGGGGATGATGGCATTGACCCGGGAGCCATCGGGAAGCCTGGCATCCACCATGGGGTTGGACTCATCGATGCGGCGTCCCACGTTTGAGACTATCTTGTTGATAATTTTGAGTAAATGCTCATTGTTTTGGAACCGCACAGCGGTAAGCTCCAGCCGCCCGCGCCTTTCGATGTATACCTGATCATACCGGTTGGCCAGGATGTCCGAGATGGTGGGATCCTTCAGCAAGGGCTCCAGGGGTCCGAGCCCCAGGATCTCAAATTCCAATTCCTCTACCAGGCGGGATTTTTCACTTAGGTTCAGGGGCTCGGTCTCATCTTCCAAGAGCTGGTTCAATACCTGGCGAATCTCCTGGGCCATCTTGGCCTGGTCCAGGGTCTCCAATTGGGCAAGATCGAGCCTTTCCAGCAGGCGATGGTGTATCCGGCTCTTCACCGCATAGAGGCGGGCTTCCCGCCCTGGCTCCCAGCTGCACACCAAGCCGCTACTGGGCTTGATTCCTATCAGAGCCGGAGCCGTCGGGTGAATTCTCATCAGTGCCATTTTTCTATCCTCTTATCCAGGTGCCAAATAACTAAAATATCCAGAAACGCCGACGCGCTGCCGCGCCATTGGCGCCTTTCACTTCTCCTCCGTGGAGGCGGATGATCATTTGGGCCACGTCCTTTAATCCCAGATAGAGCTTGGAACGGGGTTCCACCTTCGCCAGTGGCACTCCCTTGTTGATTGCCTCGATCAATGGCTGGTAATCGCTGGCGAGGATGGCCAGGGGCGGTTCATCTATGATCCTTTCCAGTTCCCGTATTCCCAGTTCATTGCCCTTGGCATGACGGTTAACCACCACTTTGAGTTTTTTCCGACCCTGGTCCCAGTCCTTGAGCGTGGGCCAAAGTTTCCTCAGGTTGCGGATATTGGGGACATTGAGCTCGGTCAGCATCAGTACCAGGTCGGCCTCCTGAAACACCCGGAAAAACAATTCATCAAATAAATGGCCCAGGTCCACCACGATATGCTGGTAGAGCCCGCGCAGAATGCTGAAGATCTTCGCCACGCCTTCCAGGTCCAGGCTATTTTGCACCTTAAAGTCCGAGATGCCATGGAGGATATCCAGATTATTCCCGTAAGGTTGCATGATCCTCTGGAAGAATGACTGGTCCAGGGAATCGAGATTTTGAATTACATCGCCCAGGTCGTAGGTGCTGTCACGGTCCAGGAAATTGCCGATATCGGGGAAAGGGCGGCCCAGATCTACCAGGGCGCAGCGCTCCGCGCTTAGCTCCGCCAGGGCCACCGCCAAATTGATGGCTATGGTGGTGGTGCCGCTGCCGCCCTTATGTCCGGTAACCGCCACTACGGCGCCCTGGGCGTGACCGGCGGCCTGGCGCTGCTTGGAGAACTGCACCCGCTGCAGCGCCCCTTCCAGCACCTCCCGGGTCAGGGGCAATGGCAAAAACTCCCGGACCCCCAACTGCATGGCGCGCATCAGAAAGTCCGGTTCCAATCTCTCGGAACAGGCCATTACCGGGACCTGGGGAAACTTCCGGCATAGGGCCTCGATCCACTGGGGCGGGGTGGTAAGGCCGTTAAGGTAGACCACCACCGAGTCCGGCGGGGTCTCCGGGCCCTTCCTCAGGAATGCCGCCACATCGTGGAATTGCTCGGTGGCCTCCACCAGAGGAAGATTATTCAGCAAATCCGAAAGAGGGGCGAAGGGAAGGCCGTCCGCGTAAATAATTGAGATATTTAGTTTATCCGTGTCCATCGTCTCTTGGTCTCTGGGCAACCGCCTCAGCGTAGTGAGGCTACCGGAAAACTAAAGATTGACCCGGGAACACGCCAGCCCTTTGATCACTTCCACATTCTTCCGGTTGGAAGTCGCCTCCTTGCGAGCCTCCTTCTTTTCGCTGTCGGAGCCGAAGAGATTCGAGGTATCCACTCCTCGGGTCGCCAGCTCTGCCACATCGTTGCGGTTTCTCAAGGCCAGGCGGATCTTGCCCTGATTGCTGGCCAGGTTCATGATCTCCGCCTGTGCCGTGGTCAAAACCAGGGTTACGGTGTTTACCACCGCGGGCTTTTCATCCCGACCCTGCTCCCAGATCTGGCCGGCGCTCAAAATCACGATATTTTGCAGGATGGTTTTGGAAAAGTGGTCCGCGGAACCGGGCTTGGCCATTTCCATCAGGACATCCACATGATCGCCGGGATGGACGAAGCCGGCCACCCCCGAAACATCATCGACCCGCACCGAGAGAGCTCGCTTCCCCTCAGTCAGCAGGCCCGCTAAACCGGCGGCAGCCCCCTCCGGGGCCAGCCTGGTGAGCAAGATGGGCTCTCCGGCGCTCACGGGCGTGTTGATGATGCGGCCCTCCAGTTGGACCGGGTTGTCGGCCGCCTTGGGAGGAATCAATTCCCGAGGCCAGGTGGCGCTTTTCACCATCGCCTTGGTGATGATGGTGCCGGGGGAGATGTCCGCGGCGGCGACCATCACCTGGCCCTCCGGTTTGGCGGCCACCTGGGTTTGAGCGGAAATATAGTGATGGACCGAATACATGGCGGCCAGTCCCACCAACCCGGAAATCGCCATAAAGATGGTCCCCTTAGATAAATTCATGATCGGTTCCTTTTACCCGGTTCGCCGCCAGGGGTGACTCGGGTGGCAATGATGGTTAAGCTCCAAAGGTGGCAGCCGTGATCCTCTCGCCCGTCAAGGCTTATGGTCTACAGGTCCCATCCCCCGCTCCCTCCACCTATTCTTCCCAAGGCGAGGCGGCGGAGGGGAGGCCGGGTCCGGAGGACTGATCCCCCGGACCCGGGATAGTCTGATCATGCGAGCCACGCATTACGTTCCCACACGGGTGGCCAGCGCTGTTGAACTTGCTGCTCAAGTTAGCGTCCAGAGTGGACCAGGGCCAGCAGCAGGCCGTACTCCACTGCGCTGGCCCCGGACTCGTCACGGAAAAACCGCTCAACCCTCTCCATGAGCAGACCTCCTTACAGGCTGTAGTCCCCTGGAGGTCTAGATTAACTGGCGGCGCCGACGCTGGTGGCTACCGAGTTGAACTTGGCGCTCAGGTTGGTGCCCAGGGTGGTGACCGCGGTGATGATCACCACCGCGATCAGGGCTATCAGCAGGCCGTATTCCACCGCGGTGGCTCCGCTCTCATCATTCACAAACCGGTTGATTGTTGCCATTTGGATACTCTCCTCTCAGGTTACAAGGCGATCGCCGCCTTGGTTTGGTGGGATTGCCCCACGCCGTCGACCGCTGGCCGCTGCAATTAGCGGGAGGCAACGGCTACCGTGTTGAATTAACCGCTCAAGTTGGTCCCAGGGTAGTCACCGCGGTGATGATCACTACGGCGACCAGGGCTGGCAACAACCCGTATTCCACCGCGCTCGCTCTCTCCTCATTCAGGAAAATGTTTGACAACGTCCCTCCTTTCCGTTCTCTCAGGAGAAATACGATTCATGGGAGAATTACTGGCGAGCTTCGATGGGTTACCATCAATAAATATGCCAAACCCCGATTGTTCTAAATTAATTAAAATATCCAATAGTTATCCATCGGACTCGATAATTCGGGCCAGAATGGTCAACTGAAACAGAGGAAATTTCTTGGGGAATTAGAAATTTCTCATGAATTGAGAATGCCGGCCCTTGGAGACCCGGCAGCCTTGCGGAAGATTTGGGAGGAGGTAAAGAAGAAGATAGCAGGTGGTGGAAAAACTGCCGCAATGGAAACAGTCCAGGCCAGGGGGACAGTTTGCCAACAACCGGCTATGGGGACCTCAGGTTAAATTTCTCAAATATCGTCAAGAGTTATCCTGACATGACCCCGTCTTGATCCAGGTCAGGATCCTTTGCCGCAAAGCGGCGCACTCATCACCGCGGGAGCGCACCTTATGTCGAAGCAGGGCCAACCTGTCTTTGACGTTCATCGTCCAATACAAGGGTGAGTCCATCAACGCCTGCAGGTGCGGAAGCGCTGGCTTCTTTGGTTTGGGTTCCATAAATAGATACCATTCTCATTGAACTTTTGTCTCTAACCTGAGTGTTACAAAATACATGCCGAAAATTGGCGCCAGCTGGCGCCAGCTGGAAAAAATGGCATTTATGTGGCGGAGGAAGGTTTCTCACCCGCCTTGGCGCCACCACGCCGGGAGGGCAAGCGACGATTCTCCAAACCGAAAACCGCAGACCGGAAACTCCAAAAAAAAGTCCGCCCCGCCGGAGCCGGCAGGGCGGGAAGGTCCCCTGGAAGTCCGCTTATGGCCTTCTGGAAATGCCGCTTTTCTTTAAGAGCGCATAAAGGCGGGGCGGGGATAATTGGGAGATGCGGCAGGCCTCCTGGACATTGCCCGCCGTCCGGGACATCAGATCGAACAGGTAGTCTTTTTCCGCTTCCTTGATGGCCATTTGGCGGAAATCATGCAGCCTGGGCAGGGTCTTGGCCGCGGCCCTTTCTCCAGTGCCGTTCCCGCCCGGGGCGTCGGCGGAGGGTTCCTTGGCCACCGCCGCCCGGGCTACCTTGATGCGGATTTGGCTGGGTAGGTGCTTGGGGAATAAGGTGGGTTCATAACGTGACTCAGCCAAAGCACGGTCCAGGGTATTGAACAGTTCCCGAACATTTCCCGGCCAATCATGGGCCAGGAGGGCCTCCAGAAATTCCGGGGCAAAGCCCTTGGGTCCGATGCCCCATTTTTCGCAAATGCGAGCGATGTGGAACAGGGTCAGATCCTTTAGATCTCCAGAGCGGTGGCGCAAAGGCGGCAAATCCAGGGTGATGGCCCGCAAACGGAAAAGCAGGTCACGGCGAAACAGGCCTTTGGCGGCCAGTTCATCGAGGTCGCGATTGGTGGCGGCTACCAGGCGAAAATCGCTCTCGGTCTCATATCTGCTGCCCACGGGTCGAAAGCGCCGTTCCTGCAGCACCCGCAAAAAGGCCTTTTGTATCTCCATGGGGAGTTCGCCCACCTCATCCAGAAACAGGGTGCCGCCATCCGCTTGCTTAATCAGGCCCACCTGGGAGCGATCGGCGCTGGTAAAAGCCCCCTTTTCATGTCCGAAGAGGGCGCTCTCCACCAGGGAGGACGGGAGGGCGGCGCAATCCACTACCACAAAACCTTTGCCGGACCTGGGGCTGTTTTGGTAGATCGCCTGGGCGAACAGCTCCTTGCCAGTGCCCGTCTCGCCGTAGATCAGCACATTGGCGTCGCTGTCGGCGGCCTGGGCCACTAAATCATAGCAGGCCACCATCTGCGGGCTTTGTCCCACAATTCTTTCCAACTTTAAAGCCACCGGAGGTTTTTTGAGCCGTTTCTCCTGCCGGTACTGCAAGGCTCTGACCAAAGGCAGGGAGATTTGTTTAATGGAGGACTGCTTTTCGATGTAATCCCAGGCGCCCTTGCGGATGGCCAGTTCGGCCCCATCGGGATCGCCGGCCCCGGTGATAATGATGACCTCGGGAGCGGAAGAAGTTTGCCGCACCTGCGGCAACACCTCCAACCCGCTGCCGTCGGGCATGCGCACATCGAGGAAGACCACGTCGAATGGCCCGGCGGTGGCCAGCCGCAAACCTTCCGCCAGGGTTGGGGCGCAAAGGCTCTCCTGGCCCAGGGTTTGCACCATTTCGGAGAGCATCTCTCCGAACATCTGGTCGTCGTCGATGATCAAAACTCTTGCCATAGGTGGTCTTTCCACCAGCTAGTCTCAGGACCTGCCGATTTTCTGCCGATCAGCATCCCATGCTACCAGGATTGGTTGGGTTTCCGGCTGGCTTCTATAACTTGCTAACTCGTTGGGTTATCTATCATCTCCCGGACCTTACACACCAGGTCCATGGGCGGAAAAGGTTTCTGGATAAAGGGCAGAGCCGCATTCAGCAAGCCGCGAATCACCATGGAGTCCTCCGTATAACCCGACATAAAGAGGATCTTCATTTCCGGGTGCAGCGGCGATAGGAGTTCGGCCAATTCCCGGCCGTTCTGTTGGGGCATCACCACGTCCGTCAACAACAGGTGGATGGGGGCGGCATGACCTTTGACCAGATCCAGGGCCTCCGTGGCGTTGCGGGCCGTCAGCACGTGATAGCCGTGCATCTCCAGGGCTTCCTGGATCAATGCCAGGAGAAGCTCCTCATCTTCCACCACCAGAACGGTTTCGCTGCCCTGGGGGGTGACGTCAGAGACGCACTGCTCCAAAGATTCCTCCAGGGAATCTTCAATCTGCGGCAGGTAGATCTCGAAGACCGTGCCCCCTTCCGGCTGGCTGGAGACCTCGATGTGGCCGCCGCTCTGCTGGATGATCCCGTAGACGGTGGACAGCCCCAGTCCGGTGCCCTTGCCGGACGCCTTGGTGGTAAAGAAGGGATCGAAGATATGAGCCATGGTTTCCGGGTCCATGCCCAGGCCGTGGTCGATCACCGAAACCTGGATATAAGGACCGGGCTGGAGCTCGGGGTGGCGGCGGGTAAAGGTTTCGTTCACATAGACGTTGGCCGTCTGCACGATGATTTTGCCTCCCATGGGCATAGCGTCCCGGGCATTGATCACCAGGTTCATGATGACCTGTTCCAACTGCCCCGGATCGGCCTTCACCGCCTTCAGGGCCTGGTCGAGAAGGATGACCAGGTCGATGTCTTCGCCGATGAGCCGGCGCAGCATCGGCTCCAGGTTGGTGATCACCGTATTGAGGTTGGTCACCCGGGGCTGCAGCAATTGTTTGCGGCTGAAGGCCAGGAGTTGGCGGGTCAGGGCCGCGGCCCGCTCCGCCGATTTAGTGATTCCTTCCAGGTGATGGAAGATGGGATCTTCCTCCCGGAAAGACATCATGACGATCTCACTGTAGCCCATGATGGCAGTCAACATGTTGTTGAAGTCATGGGCCACTCCGCTCGCCAACCTTCCTACCGCCTCCATTCTCTGGGATTGCAGCAGTTGCTCTAAGGCCTCGCTCTTTCCCATCTTCTCTTCGACCTGCGGCTGCTCGGCAACTGCACGCGCCAGTCGCTTATCGATTTCGAGAATGATGTCCTGGCATCGAAGGGCGGCGCGCAGGGATTCGTTTTCCAAGGCCATCTGGGCGGCCTGGGAGAGATCACGACCCAGGGCCAGTACGGCGATCACCTCATTATGGTGGCGGTTGACCCCGTCCTCGGCCAATCCCTGTCCGGGGCAACTGCAAAAACCCACCATGGGGACCTGGGGGGCCAGGTCCATCATGCCGGAGATCTCCTCGCCGAGGCGGGACTCTAAAGTGCGGCTCCTGAGGGCACAGGAAAAGACCAGGGCCAGCGCCGGGTCCATGATGGAGCCGCGCGCCAGGGCCTTGCGCAGGGCTTCGCCGCCGGCCGCCACCGGGTGGTCGTGAGCGGCTGGCATCAAGGTCAGGCAGGCGGCCTCGGGCGCCGGCTGAGTGAAGCGCACCGCGCCGGAATCGGTAAAGCAGGGGGCCACGTTGATCTGGCCGGAAGGATCAAGAATCCTCGGGGGCCGCCCGGTGGTCAGGGCCAGGTGCTTCCCGGCCAGGGCCTCCCGGGGGAGCTGCAGCATGCGGCAATAGACGTCGGCGGCTGGCTGGCCGTCCAATTCCAGGACCTCCAGGCCCCGGGCCAGGGTGACCGTGGCCCGTGGGGAGGTGGGCCGGAAGCCGTGGGCCAGGGAGATGCCGAAGGTCAAGCTGGTCTCGACGACCGCCACCAGAATGCTGTCGTGATAAACCTCGGCGCCCGAAAAGACGTAATTGCCTTCCAGGCGCCAATCATCCGCGGCGTTGCCCCCCATGATGGGGAGCCGTCCATGGGAGAGGCGCTCGAGGGTTTCCAGGATCTGGAAGCTGCGGGAATCGGCAGTGCGGGTGGCGCCCGGGGAAAATAGCAGCGCGAAGGTCGACTCGCCCTGGCGGCTCAGCAGCGACCCAATGCCCTCCTCCGGGCCGGAGAAATACGGGGCGATTTCCGGAGCGGCGATCGCCTCAATCACCGCCCGCTGCCAGTCCTGGAAGACCCCGCGGCCCACTGCCACCTTCACTCGAAGATAAGGGGAGGCCAGCGCCAACACCACCACCGCCCGGCGCTGGACGCCGTTGCAGATCTCTCGGGCGGCGCTGGCGCCAATCAGCGGCGCCGGGCCTACCACCTGGCGGATCCCCCGGAGCAAGGCCTCCGGGTCATAATGGGGCGAAGCGAACACCTGGACCAGGGAAAGGGGGTGTTCTTTGATGGCCTCCAGGGCCTGGCGGGCGGCTTTTTTGCCAACCTCTAAGGCATCCTTTCCTTTGGCCATTCCATAGCCGACTTCCAGATTCGTTTGCATCATTGAAAATCCTTAAGAGCACCGGTGAATGGATCAGCCTATCCATCGGGCCGTTTAAACAACAGATTGTCTGCTGGATAGTTATCTGATATTGAATATCTGAGCCGCTAACCATAGAATCGGCAAAAAATCTTGGCGGATAAGAAAATTATTGTCAAACCTATTGCAAGAGGGATACCAGAATTGTCCTGGGCGCCAGGGGAATTTAGAGAAAATCGGGTGGCCTGGGGGGAAGTCTTTAGGTGAGAAAGGCGCCAGATATGGACCAGGCGCCTAAATAGCACCGGTTAAGGCGGCGGGCATAGCCCGCCCCAGGAGCCGTTATCTGTTTTCGATTTTCTGTGAAGTCAAAGGCAAAATCAGAGGCCCCCTATGCAGAGACAGAAAACAGAAAACAGTCTTCTAAAATCCTGTGCCGCTAAAGGCCCTTTTACCTAAAGCTTTAGACTGCGCCGCACAGGCGAGACGCCTGTGCCATCAGAAAAATGTTCATCTGCCCGCAAACCTGACCAGAACCCCCTACCGAAAACCGGAAACCGGAAAATAGGGCGGTCTGTGGCCGCCGATTATCGGGGTTAGGCCCAAATATCTTCGATTCTATTCAGGAAGCCCTTGGTTGTTCACGGTGGTTACCTGGGGTTGGCCCGGGCAAGGGCAGGATACCCGGCCAGCCCCGGAAAATAAAAGGGGTTTGGCCAGCAGACCCAAGCCCGTAAATTTTTGGGCGCGCCCGCGCGGACGAGAGGTTTGCCGGCTTTCCCCGCATCCGGTGTCGGGGGCAGGCTTATTTCCCCGGCAGTTTGGGCAGCTCCGTCAGGGCCTTTTGGATCATGGCATCGGGGTCCAGTTCGATATCTTGCAGTTGCCCTTCCAGGTAAGCGTCGTAGGCCGCCAGGTCGAAGTGGCCGTGGCCCGAGAAATTGAGGACAATACATTTAGGCCGGTTGGTCTCTTTGCACAGCCGCGCTTCGTCCACCGCCGCCTTGATGGCATGGGCCGTCTCCGGCGCCGGGATAATGCCCTCGGTTTCGGCGAAGAGGCGCGCCGCCTCAAAAACGGGGTTCTGGGGATAGGCCCGGGCTTCGATGACCTTTTCGTGCACCAGCAGGCAGAGCAAAGGCGCGTCGCCGTGATACCGCAAGCCGCCGGCATGGATGCCCGAAGGCACAAAGGAGTGCCCCAGGGTGTACATCATGATCAGGGGGGTGAGGCCGGCCGTGTCTCCGAAGTCGTAGGTGTAAGTTCCCTTGGTGAGGGTGGGGCAGGCGGTGGGCTCCACCGCAATGAAGCGCCGGTCCTTGCCCTGCAGTTTACCCCGGACAAAGGGAAAGCAGAAGCCCGCGAAGTTGCTGCCCCCACCCACGCAGCCGATGAGGATATCCGGCTCTTCGCCGGCCAGGGCCAGTTGCTTTTTGGTCTCCAGGCCGACGATGGTCTGGTGCAGCAGGACGTGATTGAGGACGCTGCCCAGGGAGTAGTTGGTATCGGCGTGGCAGGCGGCGTCTTCCACCGCTTCGGAGATCGCCATCCCCAGGCTGCCCGGGGTTTCCGGGTCCCGGGCCAGAATCTGGCGGCCCGCCTGGGTGCGGTCCGTGGGGGACGGGTAGACGCTGGCCCCCCAGATATGCATCAGGGAGCGGCGGTAAGGCTTCTGCTGATAGCTCACCTTGACCATATACACCGTGCATTCCAGTCCGAAAAGGTTGCAGGCCAGGGCCAGGGCGCTGCCCCATTGCCCGGCGCCGGTTTCGGTGGCCAGCCGTTTGATGCCCGCGGCCTTGTTGTAATAAGCCTGGGCCACGGCGGTATTGGGTTTATGGCTGCCGGCGGGGCTCACGGACTCGTTCTTATAATAGATGCGGGCCGGGGTGCCCAGGGCGGCTTCCAGATTGCGGGCCCGGTGCAGCGGGCTGGGCCGCCATAATTGATAGATGCGCCGCACTTCGTCGGGAATGGGGATCCAACGCTCGGGGCTCACTTCCTGCTGAATGAGTTCCATGGGAAAGATGGCGGCCAGGTCCTGGGGCCCGATGGGCTCGCCGGTGCCCGGATGGAGATAGGGCGGCAGGGGCGCGGGCAGATCCGGCAGGAGATTATACCACTCCTGGGGCATTTCCTGCTCGCTCAAGTGGATTTTATAAGACTCCATATCATCTCCCCCTAACGCTCTCCCGTGGGGGAGAAGGGATGGCAGGACATCTCGCATCCCCCCATCTTTACTAAAGTGGGGGCAGATGGATCATTGGCGCGCCCGAGAGGATTCGAACCTCCGACACACGGATTCGTATCTCTTAGCGGGGGATATACAGGGATATGGAGGGACTGTCAAGGTTAAAGGAAAATCAAGGGGTTATGAGTGTCACCCCTAAAAAGGGACATGTTGGGAAACGCAGAGAAATGGGGGGATATTTTTAGGCAGATGTTAATAAATGTTATACAAGATGGTTGAAAAGGGACAAAATCCCCTGAACCTCAGGGGGATATTCCTAAGTGGTGATACTTTTTCACTAAATGGATATTCTTACGTTTTTAGATGTTGACTTAATTGATAGAATGGAGGTATTTTAGGGTATTGGGATAAATAATTGACAGTTGATTGACAGTTGACAGTTAGGTCTTGACGGCTTGAATGACAATCAAGTGGGCCCAATAAAATTAAAATTTGGCCCCGGTGATTTAGCGCTGGGGATTCCCAAAAGGAGAAATCATGAAATTTCAGGCTGACGCCGTAAAAATCGAAATGGCAAAAAGCCTGGTTGATTCACTTAGAAATGCCAAGTCAGAAAAGGACCAGCTAAGGGCCGCGAAAGCGATTGGGAAGTATATGGGGATGATGAACAAGAAGCTGACAAAGGACAAGTTGGAAATTATGCAACGCCTTGGTTGTGGCGTAGTTGAGGTAACGCTGATTCTGAAAAACTTAGCGGAAAATGCCCAGTCTGATGCCGTCCGCCTGCGAGCTTTAAGCTTCATCGCTAAGTGCTTGGGCATGTATTAAGCGTAATTAAAACAATTTGTCCCCCTAACCTTGGTCTAGGGGCAGGGCCGAATCAAAAGAGGCAAATATGGCTAAGAGAGATATTGTCCAAGTTAAGAACCCCAAAACGAATCGCTATGTTAAGATAGACCGCGATGCGGGGAAGATAATTGACCAAAAAAAGAGTGAAGGGCCATACAAGAATGTGCCGGTCGCACGAAAGAGAAGAAGATGATCTTTTACAGCCCAACGGATGGCGAGGCCCATACTGTAAGGATTGAATACCATCCAAGAACCTGTTTTGTTATGACAAAACTTGGCGATCCCATTCCACCAGAAGTTATTGAAATTAGATCTCGTCTTGCCACAATCTTTAGCGATAAAGGAATTAATATAATAGATGCGAATGATGAAATTACTGGTAAGGATTTTCTATTAAAGATTTGGCATATGTTATTAAGTGTGCCGCTTGGCATCGCGATAATCAGTCGGGATATGGACCACCAAACTTTTGCCAATATTTTTTATGAAATTGGGCTTATGCAGCCTTATGGTAAAGAAATACTTATTATAAAGACTGCAGATGCACCATTTCCATCTGATTTCGTGAGGACTGAATATATAGAATTTGCTAAAGATTTTGAGAAAAAGATAACGAAGTTCATTAAGTCATTCTTCAAACTGGCAGAACATTATAAGTTCATGGCTGTCCAACTTGAGAACAATCCACTATTGGAAATTGACTACCTCAAAAGAGCTTACCTTATATCCGGAGAGAAGGCATATCGGGAAGAGGCCTACAAGATTTTTGAAAAAGCCCAAATTAAAGGGCGTGCCAAAAACAGCGTTGAAAAGATTTTGGCTGACTGGTGCATCCCTCAGGAATCATTAAGACAGGAGGGAAAAGGAGAAAATCAAACCCCGGCCTTAATCCCCGTAAGGATGCAATCCACAATAAGTTTGAAACCACCTCAATTCTATGGCGGAGGTGAGGGACTAGATAAAATTTGACTCCTTAACCCTGGATTAGCTACCCGGGGGAAAGGGCGGAAATCTCCACCGTCTTGGTCCTGCATTAATTACATTATAGAAGGATTGTAGACATATGGAAAAAACCAATAACGGTTTTTTATTAAGATTATTTTATATACTCTTGTTCTTTTTAATGCCATGGCTAATTTCAACACTATGGCATTTTCTAAAAGAATGGATGGAGAGAAGACGATATAAGATTAAACTCCAGAAATTAGCACCATTGATTAATAAGATAGATGTAGACATGCTCAGCTATAAACTCGAGTTATTAATAAATGATTTTTCTCAGCTTGAAACTAAGTTATGCAATGAGCATAAGAGCTTAAAATATATAAAGGAATTAGAATCGTTAGATATAAATAAATATGTTAAAGATAATACTGATTATTATGAATCGAGAAAAAAACCAAAACCCAATATTAGATATATGAGATGGGGGCGTTATTAATATGTTTACCCTAAGTCAGAAAATGGCATTGGATAAACTATCACAAGTTGTGAATATTTATAATTCAATTAATAATCTATTTAATAATACTGAGAAAACTATTGCCGATATTAAAGGAATTGATCATGATTTGAACAAACTTATCAGTGAAAAGACAAGTGGATTTCCTTGGTTAGCTGGTGCAATTGCTCAATATCATGAATTACTGGATTTTAAGATAGTGGATTTTTTAGAAAAAAAGCTCAAACCAGCGGTTGCATCAGCGGAAAGGGTGAGAGAAATCGCCAAGGAAAAACGTATATTAGAAAAACAATTCAGGATAACAAGAAATATAATTAAATATTATGAATCTCTATTCCCCTGGCTTCCTGAATTTATTGGTGAAGACTTAGATGATTTAATTGAACAGGTCACGAAAAAAGAGGAAAAGGAAGATACCCAAGATGATCCCGTGCGATTTTATCTAACTAAAGCAGAATATGAAAAATTTTCCACGGAAGAACGCAATCAGAAAGCATTAAACAGATATTGGACAAAAAAGAAAAGTTCCTGGGAACTGGGCCGTGATTACGAACGGTATATTGGCTACATTTATGAACGAATGGGATATAACGTTTATTATCAAGGCATAGAGGCAGGATTAGAAGATTTAGGTAGGGATCTGATTGCAAAGAAAAAAGATGAAGTTAAAGTTATCCAATGTAAATATTGGGCACAACACAAAACAATACATGAAAAACATATTTGTCAGTTATTTGGCACGACATTGAAATATTGGATTGAAAACAAGAAATTTGTGAAAAAGCAAACTCCAATATTTATGATGAAAATGATTAAAGGTGATAATATAATGGGGGTCTTTGTGACTTCAACCAAACTTTCTGATGTTGCTAAAGAATTTGCAAATGAGCTTGGAATCGAAATAAAAGAGAATTATCCTTTTGAAAAATACCCTTCGATTAAATGTAACATTTCTAAAAGAACTGGGGAAAAAATATACCATCTTCCGATGGATCAGCAATATGATCGAACCATAATTGAAGAAGAAAAAAACGAGTGCTATGTCGAAACGGTAGCAGAGGCTGAAAAGTTGGGTTTTAGAAGGGCCTGGAGATGGAAGGGTGCACGAGAGTAATAAATAACGCCCTTGGGGGCCAATCACCGGGCCATGGCCAGATACACAGAATGGTTAGATAGTCAAATAGACCTAAACCTGTCCATCATTTGTGGGGAATAAACTATGAGCAACGATTTTGAAGCACATGCAAGGTCCATTGCAAATTCATCGGGGTTCCCGCTGCAAATTCGAGTCGCTGAGATTGCAAGTTCTAGTAGTAGGTGGCGGATTCTATTTGAAGAACATCCTTGGTGTTCTGAAGAAATTAATAAGGAAGGGTTTTTAGATCTTGTATTAATGAAACCTAGTCATCATAACCGTGACGTCATGGTAATTGAATGCAAGCGTGTCCTCCAGACAGAATGGGTTTTTTTAACCCCGAATCATGAACCTCATCAGAGCCCTAGTCACCGCTATCATGCTTGTCTTTTTGAATCGACATTCTCTGAAGGACGGTGGGATAGCTTCGGTTGGGCTAATTGGGCGGCTGATCCATCTTCATTTGAATCTCAGTTTTGCGCAATCCCTGGCCAAGAACAGGGGCGCCGGAACATCCTAGAGCGCACGGCGGCGGAATTAATCCAGGCTATTGAAGCTTTTTCTTGGCAAGAAAAGGAACTACAACAGATACAAGTCAACGAAAAACTAAGAATGGGTCAGCCACTCAACGAGTTCCGACGACTTTATATCCCGCTAATCATTACTACGGCAACATTGATTATTTCGCAATTCGACCCAGGGTCTATTTCCCTTCGAGATGGCAGTCTTCCTCCCGAGAGCACATTTGTCCCGGTCCCGGTTGTACGTTTTAGAAAGAGCTTAACGACCGAATATAATCTTTTAGGCGTAAACGATATACACGATATTCACGAAAAGACCCAAAGAACTATTTTTATAGTCAATGCCGAAAAATTTCACGAATTTCTTGAGAGTTGGAATATCAGGCAGAGTCATTAGAAAAGCAAGAAGCATATGGCTTTATGATGTTTGTTGCCTAAAACGTTGCACAAGAGAAAAAAAAGGGTTAGCCAAAATTGGCTAACCCTTTGAATTCATTGGCGCGCCCGAGAGGATTCGAACCTCCGACACACGGATTCGTAGTCCGTTGCTCTATCCGGGCTGAGCTACGAGCGCACTTATTACTCTGGTCGCCAGGAAGGGTTCCCTAACCCTGACAAAAATTTTATAACCTCTGTTAGGGCAAAGGTCAAGGGTGAGGGGCCGGGTGAGGTCTGGTAGGGGGTGGGCCCTAGTATCGTGTCTCGGGAATATCTTTAATATCTCTTGGGCCCAAAACTCCCCCTCCCTTGAGGGGAGGGGGTTGGGGGGAGGGTGGTAACATTTGGAGATAACAGAACAAATAATCACCCCCACCCTAACCCTCCCCCCTCAAGGGGGAGGGAATAAAGCGGGTTCATTTATTAAGGTTTTCATGAAACACAACACTGGCCGCTCATTAAAGCGGCACGGCAAATTAACCGTAAACCCAAGGCGGCCTTGCCCGCACTAACCAAAAAACCCAGGAGGAAGTCGCCATGCCCTACATTCCGGCAGCACAGAGAAAGCTCTGTGATGGACTGATCGATGAGCTGGCAGGCTGCATCAATGGGCTGGCCCGGGAGGACGGCGGGGAGGGGGCCTTCGCCGGGCTGTTGAACTACGCCTGCACCCGCCTGGCCTTGCAGGTCGTTCGCCGCCGCTGCGGCGGGATGCGCTACTGGCTGATCGCCATGCTCAGCGGTATCTTCACCAACCTCGGTCAGGAATTTTATCGGAGGCTGGCGGTCCCTTATGAAGACCGGCAGCTGGCCAGGAGCGGCGACGTGGATCTATATGCCGAGTATTTGGCGGAAATAGAAAAAAGGGGGTAAGGGCACGCGGGTCAAGAGGCAACTCCCGCCCGCAGGCAAAGGCCGCGGTTCATGGGCGGGGTGCCTAATTGTGGCGACCCAATCACAGGCTGGAAGCCTGTGCCACTGTCGCCCCTACAAAACCGCATGAAAGGGGTGGTTTATGGAAGTAGGGGCGCCCCCCGGGGTCGCCCTTAATAGAGATTATTGGAGTCGATGTCCAGTCTGGTAACTGGTAACTGGCAACTGACTACTATCAGTCGCCCTTAATAGAGATTATTGGGGTCGATGTCCAGGGTAAGGTTCAGGCGGGCCCGGGGAAGAGGGCGAAAGAGGCGGCGCAGGTGGCCTAAGGCCGTGGCCAAGGCTGGCCGGCCGTAGCTTTTCAGGAGCAACTGCCAGCGGTAGCGGCCCTGAAGACGGCTCAATCCCGCCGGGGCCGGCCCCAGCACCTGCACCCGGGACCGCAGCTGGCCGTCCCGCTCCACTTCTCTTTTCAAGGCCGCCGTCAGTCGCTGGGCCTCCCGGGCCACGGCCGCCTCGAAGGGGCCGTCGAGTCGAGCCAGGGCCAGACGGGTGAAGGGCGGATAGCCCAGCCGGCGTCGAATCTCGATTTCCCGTTCATAGAAACCGACAAAATCCTGGCTCTGCACCAGTTGGAAGAGGTAATGCTGCGGATGGAAGGTTTGCACCAGGACCTTCCCGGGGGCCTCACCCCGGCCTGCCCGGCCGGCCACCTGGGAGAGGAGCTGGAAGGTGCGCTCCCCGGCGTGATACTCGGGGAAAAAGAGGCTCAAATCCGCGGCCACCACCCCAACCAGGCTGACCCGGGGGAAATGGTGGCCCTTGGCGATCATTTGGGTGCCCACCAGGAGGTCCAGGTCTCCGGCGGCAAAGCTCTCCAACACGGCGAGGGCCCGGCCGCTGTGGGGGGCGGTGTCCCGGTCCAGGCGGGCCACCCGTGCCCCGGGCAGCAGGCGCCGCAGTTCGCTCTCCACCTTCTCGGTGCCCACCCCGTATTGCTTGATGGCGGTGGCCTGGCATTGGGGGCAGCTCTGCGGCACCTCCTGGCTGAAGCCGCAGTAGTGGCAGATGAGGCGGTCCTCTCCCACTTGATGGCGGGTCATGGCCACGCTGCACTGGCGGCACTGGAAGACGTGGCCGCAAAACAGGCAAAAAAGGGCCCGGGCATAGCCCCGGCGGTTTAAGAAGAGCAGGGCCTGCTCCCCCCGGGACAACACCCCTTCCAGGGCAGTCAGCAATGGCCGGGAGATGATCTTCAGGGCCCGTCCCCCCCCACGCTGGGCCCGCAGATCGACGAGGTGAATCTCCGGCAAGGCCTGGGGGGTGACCCGGCGGGACAGGTTGAGATAGCGATATTTGCCGGTGCGGGCCAGGTGATAGGTGGTTATCTGGGGGGTGGCGGAGACCAGCACCGCGGCCGCGGCCGCCAGCTTGGCCCGGTAGAGGGCCACGTCCCGGGCCTGGTAGAGCAGGCCGCCTTCCTGCTTGTAGGCGGAGTCGTGCTCCTCGTCCACCACCACCAGGCCCAGGCGGGGCAAGGGGGCGAAGACCGCGGAGCGGGCCCCCACCACCACGTCCACTTCTCCCAGCATGACGCGGCGCCACTGGTCCAGGCGGGCGGCATCGGAGAGACCACTGTGCAGCAAGGTGACCCGAGGCCCGAAGCGGCGCCGGAAGGCCTGGGCCACCGGGTGGCTCAGGGCGATCTCCGGCAGCAGCACCAGGACCTGGCGCCCCCGGGCCAGGGCCTGGGCCGCCGCCGCCAGGTAGACTTCGGTCTTGCCGCTGGCGGTTACCCCGTGCAACAGAAAGGGAGAGAAGGAACCGGAGGCGATCCCCCGGATAATGGCAGTGAGGGCCAGCTCTTGCTCCGGCGCCAGAGCCAGGGGGGCTTCTTCCGGAATCCAGGGGTGACTCTCAAGGGGGTCTTGCAAGGCGGGGCGGCGGGAGAGGACCACCAGGCCCCTGGTCTCCAGGCGGCGCAGGACCGGCAGGCATCCGGGAAACCGCGGCCGCAGGTCGCTTACGGCAACGGCTGCTCCGGCTTCCTGCAAATGGGCCAGCAACGCCCGGCTCCGGGGCCCCAGGCGCGGCAGGGGCGGCGCCGCCGCCGGCGGCACCGGGGCAACCCAGGTCTCCTGGCGGCCCCCGGAAGGCCGGGCCCCCCCGGGGATGATACGGCTCAAGGCCTCCCCCAGGGGATACTGATAATAGTCGGCCAGCCAGCGGAACAGGGGCACCATCTCCGGGCCGAAGCGGGGGACGTGGTCCAGCAGCTTCTTGAGGCGCCGCAGCTTAACCGGCGGGGCCTGCATCGCCGGGGCCAGGAGGTAACCGGTCACCGTCTGCCGCCCCACCGGCGCCTGCACCAGGCTTCCCACCCCCGCGGCGGCCAGCTCCGGCGGCCGCCGATAGGTGAGGGTCTGGGCCAGGGGTAGGGCCACCGCCACTTCCCAGAGATCCGCGGCTTCTGGACCGGCCTTAACGGAGGCAGGCGCTGCCGACATAAGAAAATTGACGAAAGATTTGGCTAATTATCCGTTGGAGAGCTGGCGCAGAGGTCATTGGGCGGATATTTCCGATTCTGGAGCGAGGTTATCCGGGAAACCCTCGGAATAATCGGATTGCAAGCCGAAGAGGTCGGCATAGGCGGCGGTTACGGCGCAGCAACTGACCGGCAGGCTGACCAGGAGGCCGACGAATAAGGCGATGACGCCTAACAGGTTGACCAGCACCAGCAGCAGGAAGAAGCCAAACATGCCGAACCAGATGGGGTTGACCGTGCCCCGGCTCAACTCGAGAGCCGGCCAGAAATCGAGCCGGCGATCCACTACCAGAGAGGCAGCGAAGAGGTAGCTCACCATTAAATAGACACCGGGAATAATCAGGAACAGCAAGCCGATCCCGGTGAGCAGCCCTCGCACCAGGGCCATCAGCAGCAGGGGGACGAAGAACCGGAAGCCCAGGAAGAAATCGCTGAATTGAGGGCTGCAGCCCTGCAGCATCTTGGCGCTGACGATAAAGTACCCAATCAGCAGCACCGGGGAGATTGCGCCGTTGGCCACCCAGCCGAGCAAGGGGATGATGCCTAAGGCGATTTGAATCAGGAAGTAGACCAGTGAGAAGCCGATAAACCCTCCGGGGTAGCGTTTAAACAGCTCCCAGCCCGTCTTCAGGTATTCCCCCAGTGGCAGAGAAGCAGTGGTACGTCTGGTGGTGGGCTCGGTCACACCGGGCAGCTTGGGCGCCGCCTGCCCGCAGGCAGGGCAAAAACTGGCAGTCTCCAGTATCTCCTGGCCGCAATGCGGGCAATGGGGCATGGTTTTGCCATTTTCTGATGATTAAATTGTTTACCTGAACCGCACGCGATGCTATCAGTTATGGGAGCAAATGGCAAATATTATCAGGGAGCGGCATCTCCGAAGCTCGGGATGCCGGCCGTGTTATTCAGGGAGGATCAAGTCATGGCTCTGGTTTCCGCGGATTTCCAATCCGAGACCATCGGCACCATCACCTTCAATAATGATCGCAAGCGCAACGCCTTGAGCGGGGATTTCATCCATGAACTAATGAAGGCGCTGAGCGACATGATTTACCATCCGGCCCGGGTTATCATCTTGCGGGCCAATCCGGGGGCGGCGATCTGGTCCGCGGGTCACGACATCAGCGAATTACCCAAGCACGGGCGGGATCCGCTGGCCTACAACGATCCGCTGGAACAGGCCATCCGCGCCATTCAGCGCTGTCCGGCGCCGGTGATCGCCATGCTGGAGGGCAGCGTCTGGGGGGGCGCCTGCGAGCTGGCCTTTGTCTGCGACATCCTCATCGGCACCGAGAAGACTTCCTTTGCCATAACCCCGGCCCACCTGGGAGTTCCCTATAACCCCACCGGCATCCTGCACATTATCAACATGATAGGCCTGAACATGGCCCGGGAGATGTTTTTTACCGCCCAGCCGGTGGCGGCGGAGCGGGCCCTCAGGGTCGGCCTTCTCAATCACCTGGTGCCGGCCGCGGAACTGGAGGATTTCACCTATACCCTGGCCCGGGAGATCGCCGGGAATTCCCCCCTCAGCATCTCGGTGATCAAGGAGCAGTTCCGCCTGCTGGCCAACGCCCTGCCCCTGAGCCCGGAGACCTTTGAGCGCATCCAGGGCCTGCGGCGGCTGGTCTATGACAGTGAGGACTATCAGGAAGGGCTGATGGCCTTCCTGGAGAAAAGGAAGCCGGTTTTTCGGGGGAAGTGAAGGGGGGGTGGAGTCCAGGAGGGTCCAGCCAGGTTTTTGCTTTGAGGCAGGCAGTGGCGATCTGTTTGAACTTAGGCATTCCCACTAGCCAATCAATTCGCGGGATTTAAAAGCTTTTCCCCTCTCCCACCGCCGTAGGGGCGGGGTTTCCCCGCCCGGGCGGCGAGACGCCGCCCCTACCGGCGAGAGGGGATTTGTTTGCATCGAAGGGCCAGGCCTCAAAGAAAGGGGTAAGTAGATGAAGCGCAAGCGGGTGGGCATCGTCATTTTTCCGGAAGTGGAGGTCCTGGATTTTTGCGGCCCCTACGAGGTCTTTACCGTCACCCGGTTGGATGAGGCCCGGCGTCGGGAAGAGCCTTCCCCCTTCCAGGTGCTGCTGGTGGCGGAGCGGGAGGAGGCGATCACGACCGCCGCGGGGATGCGGGTGCTCCCCGACTGCGCCCTGGCGGCCTGCCCGCCCCTGGATATTCTGGTGGTGCCCGGCGGCTGGGGCACGCGGCGGCAGATGCAGAATGAAACCCTCATTGATTGGCTCGCCCGCAGGGGCCGCCAGGTTATTTCTTTAGGGACCCTGGCCTCGGTCTGCACCGGCGCCCTGCTGCTGGCACGGGCTGGTCTGCTTGACGGCCGCCGGGCCACCACCCACTGCCGCTCCCTTAATTGGCTGCGGGAATCCTTCCCATTGGTGACCGTAGAGGAACAACTGCACGTGGTGGAGGATGGAAACCTGCTCACTTCGGCGGGCATCGCCGCGGGCCTGGACCTGGCCCTGAAGGTGGTGGAGCGTTATTACGGCGAGGCCGTGGCCCGGGCCACGGCGAGGCACATGGAATATCGTTATCCGGAAGATAATGCCCGGCGGATTTGAGGCGCAGACCTTTGGCAAATCGGAGTCAGATTAGGTTGGGATGCAGGACGAAAATTTAAAAACCGGTATGCTCTGAAATTTAGATATGAAACCCAGATCGAAAATCGCTTATTTTGGTTGAAGCTGCGCAGATATAACAGTGAGTTTGCCGTGGGCGATTTTTGTTATAGAGATATTGTGTAAACTTACTGGTCCATATTTTTTGCCGTAGGGCGGGAAAGCGAAGCGCATCCCGCCTTCAGAAATCGGCAATTGGGTAAGGCCTGACTTATGCCCCAATATATCCGCGCCTTTGTTCCCGGCGGCACGTTCTTCTTCACGGTCACGCTGCTGGAACGCCGCCGGAAACTCTTGACCGAAAACATTGATAACCTTCGGGGGGTGTTCAAGGCGGCCCGCCGACGCCGACCATTTACGATCGAGGCCATCGTTATTTTGCCCGATCACCTGCATTGCATCTGGACTTTGCCTTCCGGGGATGCGGATTTTTCCACCCGGTGCCATGATATCAAAGCACGATTTGCAGCACAAATTTCCAGAGGGGCAAGGCTTTCAGAATGCTAAAGGCGGGATGCGCTTCGCTGTCCCGCCCTACGGGCTGATAATCGGCGGCCACAGGCCGCCTTATAAAATCTACTTGGTGCGCACAGTGCGCACCCTACAACAAAATTTCCAGGGGTACGGCTCGCCGTGCCCCACAATTTATGGGGGTTGGGGATGGGGTTTGGGGGAAGGGTAGGGGCCGTCGGCCCCTAGCCCCTTCCCCAAGTTATTTCTGCCTTTTTTTCCCTACTTCCGCCGTTCGTGGAACTGGCGCACCTGGTACATGAAGGCCTCGAGGCGGGTGCGGGTGTGGCTCTGTTCCTGGCCATCATAGGCCAGGTTGAGGAAGGGGATATTGTCGTGGTCCTCCCGGAAGCGCTTGAACAGGGAGTTGACCACGGTGCCGGGCATGCAGGTGAAGGGCATGATGTTCACCAGCCCCGCGGCCCCCTTGCGCACGAAATCCAGGGATTTACCCATGCTCAGGATGGCCTCGCCTTCGAAGGAGGGGTGCAGGTAATCTTTGGCCAACTCCAGGATTTCGGCGATGGAGGGCTCCCGCAGGTTCTTGATGCAGCCGTGGAAGATCTCTTCCAGGCGGTGCTCCACCTTTTTCTGCACCCGGTCCTCAATGGAAAATTTCAGGTAGCGGCGGTAATGCCGGGCGGTCCAGGCGTCATGGCGGGAGGAGTGGGTAACGTAGAGGAGCCACTCGCCGATGGGGGGCATCCAGACCTCGCCCCCCAGGGCCTCGATCTCCCGCACCGCGTTTTCGTTGGAGAACTTGTTGGCACGGGTATAGATCTCGCCCACGATGCCGACGATGGGTTTGCGGCCGTTGGTCTCAAGGGCCAGGTCCTCGAAGGCGCCTCGGGCCTGGCGGAGCACGGCCGGCAGGTCTTGCCGGTCCCGGACCGTTTCAAAGGTTTTTTGTAAGTAGTGCTTATAGACTTTGTCGGATTCGCCGGCATAGCGTTCATAGGGCCGGGCCTCCCGGAGTTTCTTCTCCAAAAGGTCGATGGCCACCACGCCGTTCCAGACGATCCGGGCGTAGTCTTGCCCCACCATGCCGACTTCCTGATACATGGTTTCGCTTTGATCCGGAGAATAGACCGGAACCTGCGGGTAGCCCAGTTCGTCCAGGATGAGGCGGTGGAAGCGGTGGTACTGGCCGAAGCGGCAGGGGCCGTTGGCCGCGGGCATAAAGAAGGCGCTGCGGTCGGGATCGAAATCCGGGCGGCGCAGAAGCTTGGCCAGGTCACCGGTGGTGAGGATCAGGGGATAGCACTCCTTGCCCGAGGTGAGGCGGCGGCCCAGTTCCAGGGTCTCTTCGTCGGAGTCCGGCAAGGACTCGGCCTCTCCGCCGCAGGCCTGGAAGGCTGCCACCAGGGCCAGGGCCTGGTCGGTCATGGGTGGCAGATAAATCTTGCGTTTCAGAGAGCCGGTCACGCGGTAGCGATAGGGGGAGAGCTTCTCCACGGCCGGCGCCACCTTGACGTTCTTCAGGCTGTCCAGAAAGGCCTCCAGGCGGGTGATGGCCCCCACGTCGGAGGAGTGTTCGTCGATTTCGATCTCCAGGTAGGGCTTGCCCCGCATGCGATCCTTGAAGAAGTGCTGGATGAAGGAATCGGGGCCGCAGCCGAAGTTGGTGATGAAGATGCCGTAAAGCCGCGGATCCCGGCGGATGTGCTCTGCAACCCCCAGGATCTTTTGGCCGAACCGCCAGTACATGGGCTTGATTTCGTCCAGGTCCTGGACCTGGTCCACCGGCAGGAAATCCATGGGCAGGGCTAAGACCCCCAACTGCCGCAGCTTGCGGTGCAGATTGAGGTTCATTCCCGGATCGAAGGCGTTATAGGGGCGGCCGATGAGGACCATGAGGCGGCCGTCAGGCGGAAGCGACTCCAGGATCTCCCGGCCCCGGGCGTGGAGGCGGTTATAGTAGGTTTGTTGGGCGGCGATGGCCTTTTTCATGGCCCGATTCACCCGGAAGGGGGAGACTTCCAGTTCTCTCCCCAGACTCCGCAGTCCCTGGCGCAGCCGCTTCTCCCCCCGGCCGAAATAGAGCACCGGGGTGAGGACCCTGGCGCCGTAGGCGGCAAAATCGATGGCGCTGGGCGCGGTGTAGCACAGGGACTGGGCCATGGGGCAAACCACCCCGGCCCGCACCTCCGGGTCAGGGTGGGGCATGTCGATGATGCTGGGCAGGAAGATGCGCTGCACCCCGGCCTTGAGAAGGTCCAGGAGGTGGCCGTGGGCCACCTTCACCGGATAGCAGGGCTCCGCCGCCAGGGCCTCCACCCCCTCATTGATCACTGACTTGTTGGTCTTCTGGGAATAGACCACGGTGAAGCCCAGGTCCTCGAAAAAGGCCCGGAAAAATGGCATGAGCTCCTGGAAGAACATAGTGCGGGGGATGCCGATGGCGCCTTGCTTGCCTTCCTGGGGGGGCTCGGGCCCGTAGAGCCAGGCTTCCCGTTCTGCCAGCAGGTCAACCAGGTCCACCTTTTTGCGGGAGGCGGCGACTTCGTATTTTTCGCAGCGGCTGCCGTAGAACAAGGGCTGTTCCCCCTCGATCTGCACCTGGCGAATCTCGCAGTGGTTGGCGCAGCCGTTGCACTCAAAGGAAGTTATGCGATACTGGCGATCGGCCAGGTCGAAGCCCTTGAATTTGGAGGTTTCCCAGTCCCGCTCCCGCAGGGCCAACAGCGCCGCGCCGATGGCCCCGGTGACGTCGTGGTGGGGCGGCACGGTGATGGGCTTGCCGCAGACCTGCTGGAAGGCCGCCACAATGCCGCGGTTGGCCGCGGTGGCCCCCTGGTAGAAGATGCGTTTGCCGATGGGGCGGTCCTCGGCCACCTTGTTCAGGTAGTTCTGAACAATGGAGTAGGAGAGGCCCGATACCAGGTCCTCCTTGGCTGCGCCCCGCTGCTGATGGTGGACGATGTCCGATTCCATGAATACGGTGCAGCGTTCCCCCAGGCGCACCGGGTTGTTGGATTGCAGGGCCAGGCTGCCAAACTCTTCCCGGATGGAGATGCCCAGTTTCTCCGCCTGCTCCTCCAGGTAGGAGCCGGTGCCCGCGGCGCATACCTTGTTCATCATGAAGTCGACGATGGCGCCATTGCTCAGGGAGATGAACTTGGAGTCCTGGCCGCCGATCTCGAAGATGGTGTCCACCTCCGGGTCGATGGCCGCGGCCGCAGTGGCCTGGGCAGTGATCTCGTTGCGTACCACGTCGGCGCCGATGAAGTCCCCGGTGAGGTAGCGACCGGAGCCGGTGGTAGCCGCCCCCAGGATCCGGACCCGGTCCCCGATCCTGGCGCCTACCCGGCGCAGGCCCTCGGTGATGGCCTCCAGGGGCCGGCCCGCGGTCATCAGATACTCCCGGTCCAGGACCCGGCCCTGGGGGTCGATGACCACCACGTTGGTGCTGATGGAGCCCACATCGATACCCAGGTAGCCTTCCGCCACCCGGCCCGGCGGGATCTCCTCCACCTGGTAGTGGTCCGGCCCCAGGAGCGGCGGCGGTGAGAGGGGCGGAAGATGCCGGGTCGGCTCGGATTCCTCCTGCAGGTGCCGGCGCAGGGGCGAAAGATCCAGGGTGAAATGGGGCGGCGGGTTTTCCCGGGCCACCAGGACCGCGCCCACCGCGCCCAGGCTGCAAAAGTGGGGCGGGATGAGGAGGCCGGTTTCATCCAGGCCGAAGACCTGGCGGAAGGCCTGGCGCACCCCCAGGTTGTGGGCCACTCCTCCCTGGAAGGCCACCGGCGGGGTGATGGTTTTGCCCTTGCCGATGTTGCTTTTTAAATTGCGGCCCATGGCCAGGCAGAGGCCGGCGATGATCTCAAAGTCCGGGGTGGCCCCCTGCTGCAGGTGGATCATGTCCGTCTTGGCAAAGACGCTGCAGCGTCCGGCCACTCGGGGCGGGGTAGTGGACTTCAGGGCCAGTTGGCTAAATTCCTCGATGCTGTAGCCCAGGCGATGGGCCTGCTGATCCAGAAAGGAGCCGGTGCCCGCGGCGCACATGGTGTTCATGGCGAAGTCCTGGATCACCAGGTGGCCGTTAACTTCGGCCACCATAACCATCTTGGCGCTCTCTCCCCCAATGTCAATGATGGTGCGGGCCTTAGGTAGGAAATGGTGCGTCCCCCATCCCAGGGCGATGACTTCGTTGACGAAGAGGCCGCCCAGGATCCCAGCCAGGACCTTGCCGCCTATGCCGGTGAAGGCGGCCAGGCCGCAGCGCCCGGCCGGAAACTGGGCTTCCAGGGATTCCAGGAAGTTAAGGGCGCTGCGGTAGGGGTCCCCCAGGTGACGGCGATACTCTTCCAGAATCACCTGCCCTTGACCATCCAGCACCACCAGGTTGAGGCTAACCGAACCAACGTCCATTCCCACATCGAATCTGTCCACCATATTCGAAACCCCCGAAGGCGCGGATCGAAACTGTTTTCTGTTTTCTGTTCTCTGTCTCTGCAGGGGCCTTTGAATTTGATTTTGCCTTTCACAGAAAACAGATAACCGAAAACTGCCTTAACAACGCGGCATTACAAGCTGATAAAAATCTTGGTCATGATAGAAGGTGCAGAAAATTTGGCCTGTTTGCTCCAGGCGCTGGAGCTTCTCTTGCACCAGGGGCAGGGGCAGGGCCAAGACCCCGGCCAGATCGACGGCGGTCATGGGCCGTCGGGCCAGCATCTCCACCAGGGTTGCGTCATCCGGGGCCGCGGCCGCCTGGCAGGGGCCCTCATAGGAGGCGATCACTTCCACCTCGCCCTCCAGGTAACAGGCAATGGCCGCCAGAGCCTCCAAAGATAATGGCTGGGCCTGGTTCTGCACCCCCGGGCGCACCGCGGTGTTGAGCTGCACTTTGTCCGGGGCCAGGGTCCGCAAGGCCCGGCGCAGGGCCTCCAGATCCTCCTGGGAGTCGTTGAGGCCCTTAAGCAACAGCACCTCCAGCCAGATACGGCCCGGATATTCCCGGCGGAAGGCCTCCAGGCCCTGCAGCAGCCGGCTGAGGGGATAGCCTGGCAAGGGGCGGTTGACGGCCTGGAAGGGCTGGTCCCGGGCGGCGTCCAGGGATGGCAGCACCAGGTCCGCGGCTTGAAGCTCGCGGCGCACCTCCGGAAGGTGGAGCAAGGCGCCGTTGGTCAGCACCGCCACCGGGATGGCGGTCAACTCTTTCAGGCGCCGGATGATGCCCCCCATCCCCCGGTTCAGGGTGGGCTCGCCACTGCCGGCCAGGGTGATGAAATCGAGTTCCGGAGCGCTGCCCTCCAGGTAGGCGCTCAGCTCCGCCACCATGGCCTCCGCCTCGTAATCGAAGCGGGTTTCCGTCTGGTGGCTGGTGGGGCCCACCTCGCAATAGATGCAGTCAAAGGGACAGGTTTTCCGGGGGATCAAGTCCACCCCCAGGGACCGCCCGAGGCGGCGGGAAGGCACCGGTCCGAATAGATGGGAATAGGACATGGTTAAAAACAACCCAACTGGCACAGTTCGATTTTGATTCCGAGTTTGTCCAGGAGGTTTCCCATTTCCTGAGTGGAAATGGACAATTCCTCGGCCAGGCGAAAGGCCGCGGCGCAGGCAATTTTGCCCTGGGGAGCCGCCAGCCGGATTTTCGTCTTCAGTTCCTCCGGGTTCATGGACTGTCTCATGTTTCTCAACTATAAAATATAGCCAATGGGATCATAGAAATCAAGGCGTTCAGAGAGAAGGAGCGTTAGGATTCGGTTAGACGAACCATTTTACTTTGACTTTCGGGTGCGGGCTCATTAACTTGTTTAGGCAGCGTGGGCACTCCCCACCATAACTTGGCCCGCCGGTTGGAGAAGGTGGGCCAGGCCCACCTGCGTGACGTACCAACTTGCAGCATAAAAGCTTTGGAGGGGCCCCATGCTGGAGGTTATGCCGGAAAGCGAAGGCCCACTCCTATGGCTGCGGGCCAGGGAGCGGCTCACCGTCCAGGATTACCGGGCGGTCTTCGTTCCCCGCCTGGAAGAAGTTATCCGGGAGCACGGCAAGGTGCGGCTCTTGTTTCACCTGGCCCCGGACTTTAGGGGCTGGACCCCGGGGGCCTGGTGGGAGGATGTCAAGCTGGACCTGAAACACCGGGGCGACTTCGAAAAGGTGGCGCTGGCCGGAGCCTCTTTTTGGGCCGACGCCCTGCTGAAGTTATTCGCCCGTTTCATGACCGGAGAGGTGCGCACCTTTTTGCGGGAATACCTGGCGGAAGCCTGGATCTGGATCCAGGAGTGAGGCAGGAGGGTTTTTTCTAGATGCTGCCGCTAATCTTTATCAAGTTGATCTTGGAGGTCTGCAATGGCATCCAGTCTCTGATACTGGATCATGAGACTTCCTTTAATCAGCGATTCGAGTTCTCTAAACCTTTGGCTCTTTTCATCCTGCCGGTCCCGGTCCTCGATTTTGCCGGCCCTGGGGTGGTCTTGCCTGGCCTGGGGCTGTGCCTCAGGCGGTCCGGCTGGCTGCGGCTCGCACCTCAGGCTCCCGGGATTAAAGGTCAATAGCGCCAAAATGGCTGCGGCCAGGGATATCTTAATAATATTGGTCTGGGTTTTCATAAGACGCCACCCTGAGTTATGATACAGCCTTGCTAAGAGGGAACCCTGGGGGAGCCAATGGCCATTCCCTCATGTTTTGCATAATAGGAACAGATAGCTCCCTCTGTCATTGGCAAAAATACCTATTTCCCCATAGGCAAAAGTGCCCAATAGCTATCAGCAGTAAGCGGTCAGCAGTCAGCTAAAGGCAAAAGCAAAAACCCATAAAATCGAAAGGCTGACGGCTTACCGTGGTAAGCTGACAGCCGCCATCGCCAGGGCGACCCAATCACAGGCTGGAAGCCTGTGCCACTGTCGCCCCGGGGGTGGCGGCCACAGGCCGCCCTATCTGTTTTCTGGTTTCCATCCGTGCTCAGGGGCCTTTGAATTTGCTTTTGATTTTCACAGAAAACGGAAAACGGAAAACCGCCTTTTTCGGTTTTTTCAGGGCAGTCGCAGGGCCGGGCTCAACCGCCCATGGCGTGACGATAATTTTTGGGGCTGCAAGGCTTGTGCCACGAAAGGGCAGGGGGGCAGGCATAATAGCTGTCAGCTATCAGCACTCAGCTAAAGCAAAAATCTGAAAGCTTAAAGCTGAAACTGCCCACAACTAATGAGTATTGGGCAGAGTAAGGCGGCGGGCACAGCCCGCCCGATAAGCGGTAGGGGGCTAGGGGATTTTATAGGGCGGCCTGTGGCCGCCGGGCCATCCACAAAGGAAGGCAATAGCTTAAAACCCAAAACCCAAAACCCTAAAGCTGATAGCTGAAAGCTAATCGCTGACAGCTAATAGGGTTTACGGTTAATTTTTCCTGGCGTGTTCCCGGATGAAATTGATGATGTCGCTGGTGTTTGTGCCCGGGGTGAAGATGGCGGCGATCCCCACCTGTTTCAAGGGGGGAATGTCCTCTTCGGGGATGATGCCGCCCCCCATGACCAGGACGTCTTGAATGCCCTTTTCCTTGACCAGTTCCATCACCCGGGGAAACAGATGGTTGTGGGCCCCGGACAGGACGCTCATGGCGATGACGTCGGCGTCCTCCTGGAGGGCTGCCGCGACGATCTGCTCCGGGGTCTGGCGGAGGCCGGTGTAGATCACCTCCATCCCGGCGTCCCGCAAGGCGGCGCAGATCACTTTGATTCCGCGGTCATGGCCGTCCAATCCGGGTTTGGCGGCCAGCACCCTGATTTTTCTCTCTTCCGGCATCTCGGATCTCCTTATAATTAGTTCAAAGTTCGAAGTTCAAGGTTCAAGGTTAAGAGCCCTAAGCCCTTCTCTTTTGAACTTCGAATCCTAAACTTTGAACTTTGAACTTTGAACTTTGAACTAAAATCTTAGAACAGGGCCGGGGCTTCGTATTCGCCGAAGACCTCCCGCAGGGTGTCGCAAATCTCCCCCAGGGTAGCCAGGGTCCTCACCGCGCTCAGGATAGGGGGCATGAGGTTGTCGGCGCCCTGGGCCGCAGTCTTGAGTTGGGCCAGAGTCTGGCGAACCATCGCGTTGTCCCGGGTCTGCCTCAGTTCCTTAAGGCGGGCCTTTTGTTTTCCCTCCATCTCGGGGTCCACCTTGAGGAGGGGAATCTTCTCTTCACCTTTTACCTGGAAGCGATTCAGCCCCACTACCACCCGCTCGGCTTTTTCAATCTCCTGCTGGTAGCGGTAGGCGCTGGCGCCGATCTCCCGCTGCACAAAGCCCTGTTCGATGGAGGCCACGGCTCCTCCCAGGCGGTCGATCTGGTCGATATATTCCTGAGCCTTGATTTCGATGGCGTCCGTCAGGTTCTCCAGGTAGTAGGAGCCGGCCAGAGGATCCACGGTGTCGCTCACCGCGGTCTCATAGGCAATGACCTGTTGGGTGCGCAGGGCCACCTGCACCGCGGTTTCAGAGGGCAGGGCCATGGCCTCGTCGAAGGAGTTGGTGTGCAGGGATTGGGTGCCGCCCAGGACGGCGCTCATGGCCTGGAAGGCCGTCCGCACGATATTGTTCAAGGGCTGCTGGGCCGTCAGAGAGCAGCCGGCGGTCTGGGTGTGGAAGCGCAGCATCAGGGAGCGGGGATCCTTGGCCCCGAAGCGCTCCTTCATGATCTTGGCCCACAGCCTCCGGGCGGCCCGGAACTTGGCGACTTCCTCCAGGAAATCGAGATGGGAGTTGAAGAAGAAGGACAGGCGCGGGCCGAACTCGTCCACCTTCATGCCCGCCTTAATGGCCCCCTCTACGTAGGCGATGCCGTTGGCCAGGGTGAAGGCGATCTCCTGCACCGCGGTGGAGCCGGCCTCCCGGATATGGTAGCCGCTGATGCTGATGGTGTTCCATTGGGGGACTTCCCTGGTGCAATACTCGAAGATATCGGTAATCAGCCGCATGGAGGGCCGGGGTGGGAAGATGTAGGTGCCCCGGGAGGAATACTCCTTGAGGATGTCGTTTTGCACCGTACCCCGCAGCTTGTCAAAGGCGACCTCTTGTTTTTCCGCCACCACCAGGTACATGGCCAGGAGCACGGCGCAAGGAGAATTGATGGTCATGGAGGTGGACACCTGGTCCAGAGGGATGCCCTGAAAAAGGCGCTCCATATCCCAGAGTGAGTCGATGGACACCCCTACCTTGCCAACTTCCCCCCGGGCCAGGGGGGCGTCGGAGTCATAGCCGATCTGGGTGGGCAGGTCGAAGGCCACCGAGAGGCCGGTCTGGCCGGACTTCAGCAGAAAGTGATAGCGTTCGTTGGTCTCCTCGGCGGAGCCGAAGCCGGCGTATTGCCTCATGGTCCAATAGCGGCCCCGGTAGGCGGTAGGCTGCACCGCCCGGGTGTAAGGGTATTGGCCCGGCACCCCCAATTTCTGCAGATAGTCGAAATCCGCCAGGTCCAGAGGAGTATAAACCCGGGCGATGGGGATCCCGGAGGTATTGACGAACTCCGCCTTGCGCTCCGGCATCTTGGTCAACACCTTGGCCACGGTCTCGTCATACTTGGCCTTAGCGGCCTTAACTTCTTCTAATTTATGGGGATCGCACATGCCGCCACCTCACTAGGGGATGTTAAGAAAATCATTCAGGGGGTAGGAGGCCACGGAAAAGGGTTGGAGCCACCGGCAGCCGGACCAGCCATTAACAACCCTTCTCTAACCGAAGCTATCCTTCGCCAGGATTACTTAAGGGCGCACCTCCCAGGTTTTCCGCTAATTCTTGCCTGCCGCCCAGGATAATCCAGACCGGGGCCACCGTAAAGCTGCGCCTCTCAACAGGCATGGCTGCCAGGCAAAGGTGAATAGGTAAGGAAATTCTGCTCATTTCCCCGACTCCGCTACCGGACCCGGCCATGGTAATGGTTGCAGTATAGCGAATCGCCGCAAGGCTGAGAATCCAGGAAATTGTGATTCTCTTGTCAAAAAGATTTTTACAGGGAAGGACCATTATTAGCGGTCAGCTGTCAGCTTTCAGCGATCAGCTTAAAACAAAACCTCGTTTGTCTTTTGCCTTAGCTGACAGCTATTACTGCTGACCGCTGACCGCCGAAAGCTATTAAATTCAGCTTTCCTCCTCCTGCTCCAGCTTGGCCAGGGCCTCAAAGCGGATATCCAGCCCCAAGACGCCCTGGACCTCTTCCTGGTCGTTGAGCACCGGCACGCTCACCGTCATGCACAAGGCCCCGGTGAATCGGGAGGTGTAAAAATCGGAGACAAAGACCTTGCCGCTCTTAATGGGCTCGATGAACCAGGGGCGGTTGGATAAGTCTTCGTCCAATTTCATCTCCGCATATTTGGCCCGGTCAACAATATGGGTGATGTTCCGGGTAACCTTGTGCCCTTCCGTGTTGGTGACGTACATGAACTGGATAAAGGGGAAGAGTTCCAAGGCCTCTTGCAACACCGGCTCAATGACCTCCGGACTCATGGATCTAATCTCGGGCCGCTGGGCCAGGTCTTCGGCCAGGTGGGCCGCCAAGGTGTGGGCCTTGGCCTTGAGCTGGTCGAACTCCGAGACAAAGAGCTCCGGGAGATACTTGCGGGTCAGCTTCTCCATCTCCTCAGTGGAGATGGAGGTGCAGCGCCCCTCTTCATATTGTTCCATGATGCGCTTGTAGATACTGGCCACCCCCGGGTGGTTCTTGTCCACGGCCCGCTCCCCGGTCAATTCGAGCCGGGAATTGATCCAATGGACAATGCCGGCCTTGCCGGATTTATCGGTGAGGGTGATGGCGATGGGCCGGTTTAAGATCCCGGCGGTGTCAAAGGCGTTATAGATTTCTTCGTTTTTCAGCAGACCGTCGGCGTGGATACCGGCGCTGGTGCTGTTGAAGTTCTTGCCCACAAAGGGATAATTGGCGGGGATGTGGTAGTGCAGCTCCTTTTCGAAGTATTCGGCGATCTCGGTGATCACCCGGGGGTCCATGGCGTCGGTGGTGCCCCGCAGGGAGATGTACTCCATGACCATGCCCTCGATGGGAGCGTTGCCGGTGCGTTCCCCGAACCCCAGGACGGCGCCGTTCACCGCGCCGCAGCCGTAAAGCCAGGCAGTGGCGCTGTTCACCATGACTTTGTGAAAGTCGTTGTGGCCGTGCCATTCCAAGAGCTCGCCCGGAACCCCGGCGTCGTCAATCATGGCCCGCACCAGTCTGGGGACGCTGCGGGGCAGGGCGGCGCCGAGATAGGGAACTCCATATCCCATGGTGTCGCACAGGCGCAGCTTGATGTCGATGCCGCTCTCTTGCCGCAATTGCATCAACTCCAGGGCAAAGGGCACGCAAAAGCCATAGATATCCGCCCGGGTGATATCCTCCAGATGGCAGCGAGGCTTGATCCCCATCTCCAGCGCCGTTTTAACGATGCCCAGGTATTCGTCCAGGGCCCGGCGCCGGTCCCAGTTGAGCTTGAGAAAGATATGATAATCGGAAACCGAGGTGAGGATGCCGGTTTCCTTGAGACCCATCTCATCCACCAGGGCCAGATCTTTGGCATGGGCCCGGATCCAAGCGGTGATCTCCGGAAAGGCATAGCCCCGCTGCCGGCAGCGCTCCACCGCCTCCTTATCCTTGTCGCTGTAAAGGAAAAACTCGCTCTGGCGAATAATCCCCCTGGGCCCGGAAAGGCGATGCAACATGTCAAAGATATCCACGATCTGGCGCACCGTATAAGGGGGCCGGGCCTGTTGCCCGTCCCGGAAGGTAGTGTCGGTGATCAGCATATCCTCCGGGGGCGAGGGCAACACGTATTTATAATCGAAATCGATGCGGGCTACCTCGGTGTAAGGAAAGATATCCCGCATCAGGTTGGGCGTCTCCACTTCCTGCAAGCGGTATT